>SWCF01001176.1_pt1 | contig 96646 bp, 83 predicted proteins | sample 4690081 | NCBI WGS metagenome assembly SWCF01 (sample SAMN10267280, study PRJNA491770) | bioreactor metagenome | isolation source: DHS bioreactor inoculated with | place: Japan: off Shimokita Peninsula
GATAAAATTTCTTTCAATTTAATTGATATGAATAATCTTCAGATTGAAAATAAATTTAACTTATCTAATGAGTTGGGATGTGTTTTTCCACAAATCAGTGATGGTTATATAGTATGGCGTAATTCATACAATAGTAATGATTTATTCATCTATGATTCTAAATTAAATGATTTAGGTAAAATAGATTTCAATGAATTAAATATTAACATTTTTTCAGTACATTTAAATGACAATATCTTATATATAAATACTAGCAAAGATATATTATATTGTAATTTAGATAATAAGAACTACAGCTTTATAGCAAAAGAGAATTTATTTAAAGATTCATTTCTTGAATGGGATTATTCATCGTCAAAAATTTCTTTAGATAAACAATATATAAGTCTATTTAGGGGCTACCACAAAAACACTCCTGAATATTATGGGTTTATAATTAAGCCCGTAAAATAACTTTTGGTTTCCCAGCAAACAACGATACTTTCTCTAATAACCAAGTATCGTAATAAGCTGTTCTTCATTTGAGTGTAATAGTGAAAACGAGGGGATTTGGTTTAATTAGGCCGCTCCCCTATTTTCTTTAGAAATAAAATGTTCTTGATTATCTGATATGTCTAAATAATTAAAATCTCTTCCTCCTTGAAGAAGAGGGTATTTGCAAGTCATCTCGATATTTAGCAACGGTTCTTCGGGAAATGGTCATTCCCTTCTTAGATAATATTTCTCCTATTTTACTATCACTGAGGGGTTTTTTGGGGTTTTCTGCTGCTATGATATCCTTTATAAAGCTCTTGACACTTTCAGCAGAGATGCCTTCTCCATCCTCCCCTTCGATGCCACTGGTAAAGAAGTACTTTAGCTCAAAGGTTCCCACTGGAGTTTCCATATATTTACCATTGGTTGCACGGCTCACAGTGGACTCATGTACCTCTATCTCATCGGCAATTTCCTTCAAAGTCATGGGCTTTAGGTGCTTTTTACCAGAATCGAAAAAATCCCTTTGCTTATCTAGTATTTTATCAACTACCTTATAGATGGTTTGTCTTCGCTGCTCAATGCTTTTGATTAACCAAGTAGCTGCATTTAACTTATCATTAATATACTTTACCGTTTCAGAATCGTCCTTTCCTGACAGCATTCTGCGATAATCATCTCGAATCATTAATCGGGGTCCATAGTGTTCATTGATCATAATGACATATTCATCCCCAACCTTTTTGACAACCACATCAGGGATAATATAACTATGGTTAGCTGACGAAAACATTCTTCCCGGCTTAGGCTCAAGGGTACGAATAAAATCACATATTTTTTGAACTTCTTCAACAGAAATATTTAGGCACTTTGCCACGAGGGGATACTTGTTTTGAGCAATTTCCTCTAAATATTCCTCGACAATACTTCGGGTATGGGAACACACAACACCCAGCTGCTCTATTTGAATAAGGAGACATTCCTTTAAATCCCTGGCACCTACCCCTGGGGGGTCAAGGGATTGTATAATTCTCAGAACGCCTTCTATCGTCGTAGTCTCCATTCTGAACTCGGCACCAATCTCTTCAAGGGATATATTTAAATATCCGTTCTCGTCCAGACTGTAGATAATGTATTCCCCCAGGTCTCGATATTTTTTACTTAGTAACGTAAGCTGAAACTGGGAAATAAGGTAATCCTGCAGGGATAGCTTTTCCGACACAAAATTCTCATAGGTGAAATCGTTTTCAGATGATCCCTGATAACTAAAGGAATCATCTCTGGTATTACGGCAGTCCTCAGAGTATTCCTTCCAATCAATCTCCTTAATTCGACTTTCTACAGTACTTTTTTCTTCATTATTCTCATTACCTTCGCTGAATTCCAAGAAGGGGTTTGTCTCCATTTGTGTTTGAATAAATTGATCTAGCTCTAAGGAGTTCAATTGTAAAATTTTAATCGCCTGCTGTAATTGCGGTGTCATAATTAATTTCTGAGATTGCTCTAATTGAAGATTATAACCCATTCTCATCAACATCACCCTTACCTTTTTAAAATTTCTTGAGTCTATTATATCATTTTACAATAAAATAATAAAGTAATTATGCAACATTTTATAATTTTGGCATAAAAATTGCATTGTTAAAAATTTCCTAATTATTTCTTGCTTGTCCTCTTACTATTTTATTATATTTAATCTATTTTAGACCACAAATACAATTTACCTCATAATTCATCATTCCATTATAAAAACCTTAAGTCTTCTGAAAGTTACGACAAAAAAAGAGAAGTCCCTACAAGGATTCGTAAGGATTCTCTTTAAAGTATTACCACCATTATATTTTATTCGTGGAAGGTATTTTCAATGTATTTTTCAGCCTGTACCGCAGCAATGGCTCCATCTGATACTGCTGTTACTACCTGTCTTAAGGATTTAACCCGGCAATCGCCCGCTGCAAAGATCCCTGGTACATTGGTTTTCATTTCTGCATCGGTAATTAAATAGCCTTTTTGATCCATCTCCAGAAGTCCCTTGAAAGTTTCTGTCTGGGGCAGGTAGCCGACAAATACAAAGATTCCCATTGTACCATCCTCTTCCGAGGCCTTATATTCCATCAGCTCGTTAGTCTTTACATTCTTAAAGACAATGGCTTCAACAATTCCTTCTCCCTTAATTTCTGTTACTACTGTATCCCACATAAAATCTATTTTTACATGCTTAAAAGCCTTTTCTTGAATAGATTTTGCCGCTGCCAATTGATCCCTTCTATGGACAATGGTAACCTTTCGGGCAAATCTTGTAATAAACAGGGCTTCTTCTACTGCTGCATCTCCCCCGCCAATTACAAAGACCTCTAAATCAGTGAAGAAATCAGCATCGCAGGTGGCACAATAGGAGACACCTTTCCCTGTGAATTCCTTCTCCCCTGGAACATCTAATAGCCTTGGCTTAGCTCCAGGAGCAGCAATCACAGACCTTGCATAATATGTATTTTTCTCTCCTACCAGCACCTTAATTTTGTCTTCCTGCTTTATCTCAAGAATATTATCTTGATCCAGCGTTGCCCCAAAGTCTTTACATTGGGTTACCATCCTGGCCACCAAAGAAGGCCCGGTGGCATGCTCGATTGAACCGGGATAATTGGCCACTTCCTCAGTGGAAGAAATTTGTCCGCCTACCTTTGATTTTTCTAATATTAATGTAGACATTTTAGCTCTGGCAGCATATAGTCCTGCAGATAGACCCGCTGGCCCACCACCTATCACAATTACATCATAGATTTTTTCCATGTACTCCACTCCTTTAATAATATGTGTTGTATTTTAAAACTGTAACCACATGGATTTATATCCACTTATTCTTCTGATTGTCTGTTTATAAAATCCCCTGGTTCTTAGATGCCCATAAATACCCTACAATATTCAAGTAAATAAAGAAATTTTAAAATAAAAACAGAGATATTAAATGACAGAACTGCCATAAATAGTCTCTGTTTATGGTCTTCATAGATCCATGGTAACTGTATCTTTCCCCACTTCCTTTATTCTTTCATATAGAATATTGACAAGGTACCCGGCCCTGCATGGGTCCCTATCGTACAGCCGATTTCAGTTATAATTATCTCTTTTGGGTTTAGTTCCTCCCTAACCCGTTCCTCTAGTATGGCTGCCTGTTCTGGGGTAACAGCGTGGGCGATACACAGTGATTTTTCACTAAAGTTTCCGCCCCTTTCCTTGGCTAGTTCAATCATCTTTCCAATTACCTTCTTACTTCCTCTTACCTTATCCAAGGGCTCCACCAAACCTTCATTAACTGTTAAGATAGGCTTCAAATTTAGCAAGCCTCCTATTACAGCCTTTACAGGATTTAGCCTGCCTCCCTTTTTAAGATATTCCATTGTATCTACAGTGAAGATATGATCAACCTTTCCCAGCATATTGTTTAAAGTGGCTAAAATTTCTCTGGAAGGTACGCCTTCCTTGGCTAGCTTGGCTGCTTCATAGACAAAAAAGCCTGCACCGAAGCAGAGCCCCATGGTATCAAAAACCTGGACCTTATCGCTATCCAGTTCACTCTTTGCTAAAAGGGCAGATTGATGGGTTCCGCTGGCCCTTGAGGAGCCATTGATGCACAAAACCTCGTTTCCTTCCTCTAAGTGCTTTTTAAAGACCTCTTCAAAGGAATAGGGTGTAACCTGGGAGGTTTTCGGCAGCTCCCTGGCATCCGACAGTTTACCATAGAATTCTTCTGGACTTAAATCAACCCCATCTCGATATTCAGATTCACCAAAGTGAACTGTCAGGGGTACTACTTCTATTTGATAAGCCTCTGCCATAGCCTTTGGTATATCTGTCATACTATCAGTAATTATTTTGGTCACTCCCATTTTGATTCCCCCTCGATTTTTCTGTTTATCTATATTTTGGTATTCAATAGATAAAATTTTTTTCCTGCTAATATAAAGTACTTTTAACCTTATTTTAATTTTCTATTGAATACATTGATTATACCAAAATCAGACAGAATTTACCCATAATTATTTCCATGGAAGCCTTATTTAAAACATACCTGTTGAAGTCCCTGCTTCAAACCATTCCAGGGAATCCCCACTGTCTTAATACCTCATAGGCTGCAATAGCCACAGAATTAGCTAGATTAAGGGATCTAGCCTTTTCTATGTCCAACATAGGAATTCGTATACTGGTATCTTGGTTTTCTTTAAGAATCACTTCTGGAATCCCCTTGGTTTCCTTACCAAACATAATATAGCAATCCTTGGGATAGACTACATCGGAATGATTCCGCCTAGTCTTTGTGGTTGCATAAAAAACAACTGCTTCTGGAATTTTATTACAAAACTCCTGATAACTGTCATAGGTTCTTAGGTCTAACAGTTCCCAATAATCTAACCCCGCTCTTTTAAGATGCTTTTCATCCATTGAAAAACCTGTGGGTCCTATAATATGTAAAACCGTATTGGTTACGACGCAGGTTCTGGCTATGTTCCCTGTATTTTGAGGTATTTCTGGCTCTAACAATACGATGTTTAATGACATTTTCCTCACCTCCATAAATGATCATAGGGTGATTATACCATAAATCATTATTTTTTCTATCAAAAACCTGTTTATGGTTCCTAAAAAGATACCCTTACTTCATTGAAGCATTTAGTTTTACATAATACTTGATATATTTCTTTCGTAGGTTTATAATTGAACTCGCAAGGAATAATAAAAATATGATTGGTGCGTGCAATTGCACAGGAAAGGGAGGTAATTTAATATACGATGGAAATTAAACCTGTGAAAAAATTAAAGCTTTATGGTTTCAACAATTTAACTAAGACCCTTAGTTTTAACATGTATGATATTTGTTATGCAAAAACCGTTGAGGACCGTAAAAATTATATAGAGTATATCGATGAGCAATACAATGCTGAACGACTTACGAATATATTGACTAATGTGGCAAATATTATTGGGGCTAACATATTAAATATTGCCAAGCAGGATTATGATCCCCAGGGAGCCAGTGTTACCATGCTGGTTTCAGAAGGTCTGGTGGCATCACCTGAGACCCACCCTGAAGCCGACAGCGAAACCCCTGGTCCTTTACCCGATGGTGTCGTAGCCCATCTGGATAAAAGTCACATTACAGTTCACACTTACCCAGAAAGTCATCCTGACGAAGGGATTAGTACATTTCGAGCGGACATTGATGTTTCTACCTGTGGACATATTTCGCCCCTAAAGGCATTAAATTATTTAATTCACAGCTTTGATTCCGATATTATGTATATTGATTATCGTGTACGGGGCTTTACCAGGGACGTTAGCGGTAAAAAGTTTTTTATTGATCACAAAATCAATTCAATCCAGAACTATATTACCAGCGAAACCCGTAATCGCTATCAAATGATCGATGTAAATGTATATCAAGAAAATATTTTTCACACTAAGATGATTTTAAAGGAATTTGATTTGGATAATTATCTCTTTGGTATCACTAAAAAGGAGCTGCAGCCTGGTGAAAAGAAAAAGATTAAACAGCGACTTAAAAAGGAAATGGCTGAAATCTTTTATGGAAGAAACATTCCAAAGGTGTAATTGAACCCTTACTGTTAATCGATGGCCCTGGCTTCCAATAGAACACATTGTGATCGTTCTGATCTCTTTTAGAAGCAGGGGCTTTTCTAGTACATCAAATAGTAAATTTCAAACTTATTGTTATAATTGCCTTCCCTTGGGTAAATTAATGATAATAATTATTGAGGGGGCTTGTTTGATGAAAAAAATTGAAGCCAAGATACATCTGCTGTTTCATAGCGGTTTTGCTGTTGAAACACCCAGCTGTTTTCTAATTTTTGACTATTATAAGGATGAAACCGATTCTTCTCTTCCACGAAGCCTTGAAAATGGTGTCATCACCTCTAAAGAGCTATTACAGGATAAAAAAATTTATGTTTTCGTCACCCATGGTCATGGAGACCATTATAACCCTATCATCTTCAATTGGGAATCAATTAATCCAAGAATTGAATATATCTTAGGTTATGATATTACAGTTGATTCTAAGGAAAATTTTCATACTATGAAGCCCTATGAAACCTTAGAAATTGACGATATTATTATCGAAAGCTATGGCAGCACTGATCGAGGTGTCTCCTATTTAGTGAAGGTTGATCAACTGAATATTTTCCATTCGGGGGATCTAAACTGGTGGCATTGGAAGAGCTTTAGCAAAGAGCAGCTGCTCCAGGAGGAGCAGGATTATAAGCGAGAGATAGGTAAAATTAAGGAAGACATTGACATTGCCTTCTCTCCTGTTGATCCCCGATTAGAGGAATATTTTTATCTAGGGGGTCTCTATTTAGCTCAAACCCTTCAACCAAAGCTATTGATTCCAATGCATTTTACTGATCAATACGGTATTACTAAGGATTTCGCCGAAAAATTAAAGCGTTATCAAGTAAATTCCGCCATTATACCCCATCGGGGACATCAGATTATATTTTCTAAATATGTGAATCAATTAGAATAATATCGCTAACTAAAAAACCAGTGAATCAGATTTCAAACTGATCACTGGCTTTTTTAATCTTCGATCGGATTAATATGCTTTGTTCTTTATTAATTCAATTAGCCTTTTATAATTTTGGGTTTGGATCTTATCTTTATGAAATACAATATGATTTACAGTAGGGAATCTTGCCAGAACTGAACACATCAATAGACAAAAGAATAACTGATTCAATGCTGCTTTACGAAGGACTGTCCTAAAGTATTCTTTTTTAACTAATATTAATATATAATAGTCCTATGCTGCCTTCCTCAATACCTTACAACAGAGATTGCTTTCATTCCATTAACAATCTACATATTTGGGCAGCAAAAGTCGAGAAAAAAATCAATCATGATAGTATGTTATAAAGGAAGGGAGATAACTATGAGTTTGATTGACCGTATGAATCGTTCCATTGATTATATTGAAGCTAATTTGACAGGAACCATTGATTATGAAAAAATAGCACAGATTGCAAGATGCTCTGTTTATAACTTTCAGCGGGTATTTTCCTTTACCCTTGATAAACCGCTATCGGAGTATATACGATGTAGACGTCTTACCCTTGCTGCCTTTGATTTACAACACAGTGATATGAAAATAATTGAAATTGGGCTTAAATATGGTTATGATTCCCATGATTCCTTTACTCGTGCATTTCAAAAATATCATGGGGTAGTGCCCTCACTGGCCCGAGATAAGGGAACAAAACTTAAATCTCTTCCACGTATCTCTTTTCAAATTTCTATAAAAGGAGACAAGCAAATGAATTATCAAATTGAAGATTGGGGAGCATTCTCAATTGTTGGCTTTAAAAAGAGGGTTAATACTGCCGATGCCTTTAAAGAGATTCCAGAGATATGGGAGACTACAGGTAAGAACGGTAATATGAATCGTCTAATTGAAATGTGGATTGCAGCAGACAGCCGCCCATCTGGATTATTAGGGGTTTGTGTTGGCGGAAATTGGGGTAACTCTGAAGAATTTGATTACTATTTAGCGGTCACTTCTAATATCGAGCCACCAGATGACATGGTAAAATTCCATTTCCCTAAAGCAACCTGGGTAATTTTTGACGCCAGTGGTGAATTACCAGATGCAGTTCAAGAAATACATAAAAGATTCTTCACTGAGTGGCTTCCCAATTCCGGCTACGAGCTTGACAATATACCAACAATAGAATGCTATTTTCAGGAAAATCGCCAGGAGGTCTGGGTAGCCATTGTAAAAAAATAAAAAAATCATATCATTCTAAATTAATTGCTTGTCTCTTTTCAAAGGGAGACAAGCAATTGGACTATTATAAGGTAAAGCTATTTGCTTTTATCAAGCTATTTATTGCCTCTCTATCTTCTACATATAAAATTAACCTTTACAGTATTCTTAATTTAATATAAATTTGAATTAAGTGATTAAAGGAAGTGGCTGCCTTCAGTATCAAACCTTGATGATAATACTTATCACAGTCTATAATATCATGCATTTATGGATAATGTTAGCGTTATTGGATAATTATTGCAATACAGTTGGTTTTAGGCAATGAAAGATTTACGAGAAAGACTGTGGTAAATTATATATGTTATTTGAAAGGACGTCGAAAAAAATGAATAAGGTTATTTTAGAACATGCAATTGAAGAATGGATACAAAATTATCCCCTTATAGAGCATATGATTGATTTAAAAGAGACCCTTTGGATTAATAGTAAATACGCTCCATTTGAGTCAATAGAAAAAAACTTAGGTATCGGAGAAGCCGATGTCAGGGAAGCAGAAGACCGATTAAATCGTTTTGCCCCATTTATAAAAAAGTATTTTCCAGAAACAGAAGATTTAAATGGAATTATAGAATCTCCACTGGTCAAAATTCCAGCAATGAAAAAGGCTTTAGTCAAATCCTATGATTCAAATATCAGTGGAGAAATGCTGCTTAAAATGGATAGTCATTTAGCTATTGCAGGGTCAATTAAAGCCAGAGGCGGCATATATGAGGTTTTAAAGCACACTGAAGATGTTGCTTTAGAAAATAATTTAATCACCCTAGAAGATGATTATGCTCTACTGGCAAATGAAGATAACCGAAAATTCTTTAACCAATATACAATTCAAGTTGGCTCCACAGGTAATCTTGGCCTTAGTATCGGCATAATGAGTGCTAAAATTGGATACAAGGTTATTGTACATATGTCAGCCGATGCCCAGCAATGGAAAAAGGACCTACTAAGAAGTAAAGGCGTAGCGGTAATAGAGTATGAATCTGATTATAGCAAAGCTGTTGAAGAAGGAAGAAAATTATCTGACAAAAATGAAAAGAGCCATTTTGTAGATGATGAAAACTCTAGAGATCTTTTCCTGGGATATAGCGTAGCTGCGAAAAGATTAAAGGAACAGTTTAAGGATTTTAATATTAAAGTAGACAGTGAGCATCCCCTATTTGTATATCTACCCTGTGGCGTAGGTGGCGGTCCAGGGGGAGTAGCCTATGGGTTAAAGCTCCTGTTTAAGGATAATGTTCATTGCTTCTTTGCGGAACCAACCCACTCACCCTGTATGCTCCTGGGGATGTATACGGAAAGACACGATCAAGTCTGTGTACAGGATTTTAATATTGATAATATAACAATTGCAGACGGACTAGCTGTTGGAAGGCCCTCTGGCTTTGTTGGAAAAACCCTGAAAAACCTGTTAAGTGGTATTTATACAGTGGATGACACTAGACTTTTTTCCTATTTAAGCTCCCTGGCCAATGCAGAAAATATTTACTTAGAACCTTCAGCATGTGCTGGCTTTTCAGGCCCATTATTGATTAATAGTAAAGAAGGTCACAACTATTTACAGAATCATAATCTAAATGACAAAATGAGCAATTCAACCCATATCATTTGGGCAACGGGAGGCAGTTTAGTACCTAAGTCCGTCATGGATTATTACTATAAGAAAGGGCTACAAAGATCTATCCCCTAGTTTAGTGCATCTAAGCTCCTGATATAAATATTGTCGTCATCTTTACTCACACAATATTTATATCAGTTTTTTTATGTATAGAAAAGTTCTCTCCTCTATATTATTTTTCGTTCAATTGTCTAACTCCATTCTGTCTTTATCCATCTCCCCTTTATGTTCTAGTTCAATGTAATCATTTTAAATAGTAAATTCAGACTAATCCTATTAAGTCCTCTATTAAATAGGACGAAAATAATAGTAGACGAAAGGAGCTGAAGAAAATGTCAAGCATACAAACAATTAATGACTTAATGACAGTGGTCAATAGTCTCGATACTAGAATTGATAAAAACAAGGATAGTATTAATTCGAAGGAATTGGAGTATATGGCTTATCAGAGGATAAAGATACTACAATTGATTGATGATCTACACTCTAAAGAAAGTTATTTTAAGAATACCTAGGAATAATCATCATATTAAAGAATTGTTTCTGAATATAGATTGGAGAAATTTTATGGAAGTAGAATATATTAATCCCTTTCTTGATGCCTTCACAAAAACATTAGAACAGCTAGGCATTATGGATATTAAAAAAGGCAACATGACCAAAAAAAGTAAGTTCTATGTTGATTCAGATGTTTCTGCGGTCATATCCCTAAAGAACGATATCCAAGGAAACATGGCCTTATCTATGCCTGAGAATACAGCAAAGAAATTAGCCTCAACCATGATGATGGGTATGAGTATATCTACCATAGATGATATGGCTAAAAGTGCTATCGGAGAATTATCAAGTATGATTGCAGGAACAGCTTCCACTATGCTAACATCCGCTGGAGTAGCTTTACTGATCAGCCCTCCCGATATATTACTCGGACCTTCTGAAATAAGTTCTCAGGAAACACTGTCGATTAACTTCGAAACTTCATCTGGCCCCATCGAATTTAATATAGGATTTTAGTAAATATTCCATCTAATAAAAGATTTATCGAAAACAATAAGCCTTTTTTGTCAAATCCGTAAATATCTCAGTTATCCTCCCCCCTGTTTCATGATACTGAGATATTTTTTTATCCATTTTTTTCTATTTGTTGATTTATCATCTGAAAAACCAAAAGTTTAAAACTTTAAGCTTTGATAAAACATTTCAAATTATCCCTTGCAAAATCTTCAAAGAAACGTGGATTTCTACCGGTCAACTTAAAGAAATCATCTGTAACTGCCTTAGCGGTACCCATCCTTGTCATAAAATAAAGTGCCACTGTTACATTCACATACCCTCTATCAAGTCCTCGCACCTTAATATAATGTCTTCTATATTTCAAATATCCGGGTTTTCGATAGACAATTTTCCTACCCGTTACCTTACTTAGAATCTCTGCCACTTCATAATAATCCAGCGCTTCTGCTCCAGTGATTGTATGGGCAGTATTCTTATATCTTTCATGCTTATGAAGTAAAGTGGCTACAGCAAGGCCAACATCTGCAGCATCAATGAAACTTGTCTTACTGTTCCCTGCTGGTACAAAAATTTCATTTCTTTCTTTAATTTCAACAGAATGTATTCCAGATAAATTTTGCATAAAGAACCCTGGTCTAACGTGGGCATAGGGAATTTGTAATCTCTCAATATATTTCTCTATCTTATGGTGAGGTGGAATTGTATTGGTTTCAACCCCCATTAAAGATAAGAAAGAAACCAGCTCAATATTGTGATATTTCATCACTTCAACAAAGGGATATAAATCCTCTGGTTTTCCCAGGTGGGGAGGTCTCATCAGAAAAACCCTGTTTACCCCTTCAAGGGCTTGGCTGAATGTATTCTTGTCAGTAAAATCAAAATAAACTGTGTTTACTCTGCCCTCAAACATATCCCTTAGCTTTTGAGTGTTTGTTCCTGCAGTAACTACCTCTTCTCCCTTATTCAGCAATTCCTTAACTACATAACTGCCTACATTACCCGATGCACCAGTAACTAATATTTTCACACTACTTCACCTCACTTAATATTTTATTTGCTTGCTGTAGACTCTGAATAAATATCCCATAATTTTCGGGTCCCATCTTCTCTTCAAGAAGCTCTATAGCTTTAAAATATTCATCTTTTGTTGATTTAACTAATTCATATCCTTTACTTGAAATAGAGACCCTATAGCTTCTACCATCTTTAGGAGACGGTGTTTTAATTAAGTATCCCTTCTTTAAAAGAGCATTAATTATAGCGGTAACAGAAGGCTTAGTTATCTGAAAAAAATCACTTATCATTAATGGGGTTGTTGGTTCTCTATGCTGTTGTATATAAATTAAAGCTCCCATTTCACTGGGTCTAATGGGGATATCTCTTTTGATATTCATTTGGAGTCGACAGAACAAAGCTACAACGTCAGCACCAATCATTATACTTTCTTTCATTTTTCACATCTCCTGAATAGTTAGTTTGACTAACTATATTGTATCGGTCATGCACTTTTTTGTCAATTTAGTTTTGAAATATTCTTAAAGAAAGCCGCTCCTATGTTTATTGATAGGAGCGGTTAATTTAATCATGATACTCTCCCTCCACCATCCCTGACTCCCTTGGCCAACATTGCCTATCTACTCTTTTCAGTTATTTAATTTACTTAGTATTTTGTATGATTATATATAGTATTCAATCACCAGTAAAGGCCTTAGGGCTTCTTTGATAGCGACTTCTGGTAAGACTAGTTATCTTCCCTTAATATATTGATATTTTTCCCTGCCATAACCTTGTTCATGTTTCTCATGGCACACATCTTACCACACATGGTACAGGTGTCATCATGCTCTGGGGTCGATTCTGCTCTATATCTCCTAGCCTTGTCAGGATCGATTGCCAATTTAAACATAGTATCCCAATCAAGGGCCTGCCTTGCGCCGCTCATTTTGTTATCCCATTCCCTTGCTCCCTTCACATTTTTAGCAATATCAGCAGCATGGGCAGCTATTCGGGTAGCAATAATCCCCTCCTTCATATCATCGTGATTGGGTAGCCTTAGATGCTCTGCCGGCGTTACATAGCATAAAAAGTCGGCTCCATTGGCAGCAGCAATTGCTCCTCCAATAGCACTGGTAATGTGATCATATCCTGGTGCAATATCAGTTACCAGGGGGCCCAACACATAGAAGGGGGCTCCATGACAAAGTCTTTTTTCTAGAAGCATATTGGCTGCAATTTCATTCAATGCCATATGACCTGGCCCTTCAATCATAACCTGTACATTCTTTTCCCAGGCCCTTTTGGTAAGTTCACCTAGGGTAATCAACTCTTTGATTTGACTAGCATCGGTAGCATCGTGAATGCTGCCAGGTCTACAGGCATCTCCTAGACTGATGGTGACATCATGTTTGGCACAGATATCCAATATCTGATCATAGTATTCATAAAAGGGGTTTTCCTGATTATTTAGCTCCATCCAAGCATAGAGCAGCGAACCTCCTCTAGAGACAATATTGGTCAGTCTGGTGTTCCGTTTAAATACCTGGGCAGTTTCTCGATTAATTCCCGCATGAATAGTCATAAAATCAACCCCGTCAATAGCGTGCTTTTCCACCACCTCTAAAAACTCCTGGGCCGATATATCACTTAGTTCCTTATCATAAAATCCTACTGCATCATAAATAGGTACAGTACCAATCATAGCAGGTGACATATTAATTAAGGCCTTTCTAAATTCCTCGGTTTTACCATAGGAACTTAAATCCATGATGGCCTCTGCCTTCATCTCGATGGCACTCTTCACTTTTTCCATTTCCATTTCAAAGTTGACACAGTCCTTTGATATCCCTAAGTTTACATTAATTTTTGTCCTAAGTCCCTGACCAATTCCCTCGGGACTTAAAGACTGATGATTTTTGTTGGCTGGTATGACGATTTTCCCCTCTGCCATTAGCTTACCCAGGGTCTCTAGCTCCATTTGCTCTTTTTCTGCCACAATTTCCATTTCCCTTGTGATTATCCCTTTTTTGGCCGCATCCATTTGAGTTGTGTAATTCATTATGCCACTTCCTTTCTAATGATTGTAATTACCAATTAAGTATTTTGCTGCAATAAAAAAACACCAACCCATAGGATTAGTGTTTCAAACATAAGTATATTAATATCTCTTCAACAACATTATGTCAATAAACATCTCCCTACGCTAGTATTATCTAGTTCAGGTAATTAGGGTCAAAGAAATATGGTTCTTAATCTCAGCTGGCCACTCCAGCCCCCCTGTGTTTTTATGCTATTAAGTTTTACTATTTTATCGTAGCATAGTTGAGTCTTATTTGCAATTAGCTTTAACTATTTTTGTTATTGAAAAATGTACTATTTCATTTCACTAGAATATACCTAGACTTTTTTCACAAATAAACTCATCCCTTAGTCCTATTTATGGAATTCTACATCAACTCTATGATTCCTTCCAAAAATGTCGAATTTTATTTATTCTGGTTATATTTTGTTATTATATTAAAACCTTCCTTTTTAATTTGATAACGCCCGTTGAATATAATAAATAAAAATTTATTTCATTTGCATTTCATAAACATACATGTTAAAATCAATATTAAATAATTTTATAGCTACGGATGAAGATAATGGGATAATAACCGTTATTGGACGAGCCTCTGGAGAGACTCATAGGAGCACCGAAGGGGAAAGCCAGCTTAAGCTGGTGAAACTCTCAGGTAAAAGGACAGGGGATTTTTATTTTATGTATGAATGATTTTTTGACTGAATTTTTATGCAGCCATAGATTTTATTCAATAAAATATTAATTCTATATCTCTAGAGACTATCATTTAGTCTCTTTTTTAATTTCATAGGAAAGTTCTTTTTTTCCTGTGAAATGGGGAGGGGTTAAGGGGGTGTCACCCCTTATTAAAATAAGAAGGATACGGTGAAGTGTCCTAGGGAATCCATGGGTTTCCTGAAGAACAAACGTGGTAATAGCCATTTTGTTCTTGAGAAATAATTTGGATGGGAGGAACATATGATGAAAGCATTTATAACGGTAATTGGAAAAGACAAGGTAGGAATTATCTATCGAGTAGCCTCGGTGCTGGAGGAATGCCAGGTAAATATTTTAGATATTAATCAAACCCTCTTGCAGGAGTACTTTACAATGATTATGCTGGTGGATTTATCCTTAATGGAAATTGATTTTGAGGAATTAAAGAGAAAACTTGAGACTACTGCAAAAGAAGTGGCTGTTTCAATTAAGATTCAGCACGAGGATATTTTTCATTCTATGCACAAAATCTAAGCAGGAGGTACTAGTCAGTGATTAATACGCAAAATATATTAGAAACCATTCATATGATAGAGCGAGAAAAATTAGATATTCGTACCATTACCATGGGTATTTCTCTGTTGGATTGTGCAAGAAGCAACGGTAAGGAAGCCCGATTAAAAATCTACGATAAGATTACAAACTGTGCAGAAAACTTGGTTAAGGTGGGGGAAGCCATTGAAGCTGAATATGGTATTCCAATTATCAATAAAAGAATTTCTGTAACTCCTCTTTCCCTTGTGGCCCAAAGCTGTGATGACCAAGATTACGTGGAGTTTGCAAAAACCCTGGACAGAGCTGCCAGCACCGTGGGGGTCAACTTTATAGGAGGCTTTTCTGCCCTGGTGCATAAGGGCTATACTAAAGGAGACAGAATCCTCATTCAATCTATTCCAGAGGCCCTTGCCAGCACGGAAAGGGTATGTTCCTCCATCAATATTGGCTGTACCAAGTCTGGTATTAATATGGATGCAGTAAGGGACATGGGAAGAATTATAAAAGAAACAGCCTATCTTACCAGAGAACATGATAGCATAGGATGTGCCAAGCTGGTGGTCTTTGCCAATGCGGTAGAGGATAACCCCTTTATGGCAGGGGCCTACCATGGTGTGGGAGAGGCAGAGTGTGTGATTAGTGTTGGGGTCAGCGGCCCTGGAGTAATCAAGTCTTCTCTGGCTAACTTAAAGGATAAGCCCTTTGATATCATTGCAGAGGCCATTAAAAAGACAGCCTTTAAAATTACCAGGGTAGGTCAGCTGGTGGCCAATGAGGCTTCCCGAAGACTGGGGGTCCCCTTTGGAATCGTCGATCTATCCCTTGCGCCGACTCCTCAGGTGGGAGACAGTGTTGCCAGAATTCTTGAGGAATTTGGATTAGAAAGCTGTGGATGCCATGGAACCACAGCCGCCCTTGCCCTATTGAATGATGCGGTAAAAAAGGGAGGTATTATGGCTTCCTCCCATGTGGGGGGCTTAAGCGGTGCTTTTATTCCCGTCAGTGAGGATGAAGGAATGATCAATGCTGTTACCGCCGGATCATTAAATCTTGAAAAGCTGGAGGCTATGACCTGTGTCTGCTCCGTTGGTCTTGACATGATTGCCATTCCCGGTGACACCCCCGCTTCAACTATTTCTGCCATTATTGCCGATGAGGCTGCCATTGGAGTGATTAATCAGAAAACCACTGCAGTCAGACTAATTCCCGTTTATGGCAAAACCCTTGGTGATAAGGCAGTCTTTGGAGGCTTGCTGGGTTCTGCTCCGATTATGGCTGTCAGTGGTTTTTCCAGTGAAGCTTTTATCTGTCGTGGAGGAAGGATTCCGGCACCTATTCACAGCTTTAAGAATTAACTAAAGAAGCAACAGGGGCCAAGGGAGATTCCATCGTAAAGGAGCATTGACTTTATTTAGCGTTACTATCTATTAGCTCCTTTACCTTTTTTTCAGTCAGTATTTCGTTGGTAATAAAGACGCCATCATAAAAGACGCTGTAGGTGGTTGCGGCACAGGGGGCATTCTGGGCCGCTTGACAATTCTCATATTGATATGCCATAACCTTAACCCCCAAATCTTGGGCTGTTCTAAGGGCTATTGTAACATAGTCTACACTAAAAGGACATTGGGCTGTGTAATAAATCCCAAGACCTTTTTGATTGGGGATTACGCCTTCTTTTGCCTTTTCTTTAAATTTAGGTGCTGGCGTATCCTCATCAAAATTTAAATAAAGCAATTGGAAATAGGGTGGTGCCTCATCACACACCCTAAAGCCAAAGCCGGCAAGATATTTTTTATCCGATAGATAGGGTCTTTTTTTATTGGAAGAAATAACAACAAGCCCCTTTTTTCCCTTGGCCTTTGAATCCTCTATACATCGGGTCAACAGTGCCTTCCCATAACCCTTTCCCTGAAATCGACCTGAGACCCAAAAGCAATTAATGAACATATAGTCTGGTGCATCAATAGGGCTCCAGGCCCTTTCTGCCGGAATATACTCAATAAAAACCTTTCCTCTGACATCTGCCTTCAAAAATACCAGGCCTTCATGAAATCGATCCTTTAGCCATTGCTTTTTTGTAGCAACACCACATTGTCCCTTCTTGTCTGCCAAGGCACAGCAGATGTGTTCATTATCAATATTTTGGGACGATAACGTAATTAGCTTTTCCAGAAATATCACCTCTTCTTTGAGAAATTATTAATTATATTACTAAGATTATAACTTCCTATAATTAATGAACCTGCATTTTTTTCGGTGTAATATAATTATACATGACTTAATAGGACAACAGTATGTCTTAATTGTTCTAAAGTTGTTATCGGAAACTAAGGAATAAAGTTTGACACCCAAAGATTGTTGCTTGTTTGAATTTTTTAAAAATAGCTCAGATATTGAATTTTTTTAACATTCATGAATTGAAATCCTGTAGAAATACCTGCTATAATGACTTTAGGACTTACAGCAGGAGGTGATTTCAATTTTAACTCAACAAAGAAAAAAGGCTACCTATAATAGGGTTCCTATTTATTTTGTAATTTATTTTCTATTGCTTCAATTGATTATAGCTTTCTTTAAGCCTGATCAGATCATCTACAACTATAGACTAAATTATGATTTGGTAAAAAATCGGACAAGCAATATTGAAGCTGTTTTGGCAGAGGTGAAGGATACAATAGAAAAAGAGGATTTAGAAGACTATGTGATCATTTTGGGTGACTCTGTGGCCTATAGCAGCCCTGGCCCTGCCAATACCTCTATAGGATACTACCTCAATGACCGTGCCCTTAAGGAAGGCTTCCATTTTAAGGTCTTTAACCTATCCATGCCCTCAATGCAAATTGGCGATGTCTATACCATGATGCTTAAAATGGATGAGTATGGTATCTCCCGTAATCATCTTATAATCGACATTTTATACTCAGGATTTTTGAATCGGCAAGCCTACTCTCGGGTCTTCTGGTTAAGTGATCAGTTAAAGGATTTGAACCCACTTGTTTTTGAAAAAGAAAAACTTGAGATTGCTGACCCAGAACCTAATAGTCACTATGTTGAAAGGATGCTGGAACCCCTTAAGGACATGTTGTATGAAAATGTCCCGCTTTTTATGTATAAGGACTATTTGCAAGCCTACGGAAAAGAATTTTTACATCACCTTCAGGACAAGGTGTCTGCCGAAAGCACAGTACTTTCCTGGACAGAGAAGCCCTTTTTAAAAGACCTGCTTAAGGAATATCAATATCAGATCTCCTTTAGATCAGATCCCTTTGTGATGGATGAAGGTAATCCTCAGATTCGATTTCTGAACCGCATTATTGAATTACAACAGGATAAAAACACCTTAATTTTCTTAGCTCCCATCAATGAGGCTCTGGCGGCAGATTTAATTGACAGGGAAAAGTATCATAAAAATATAGGGCTGATTGATGCTTACTTTTCTGATCAGCCTGTGGACTATAATAACTATTATGGGCAAATCCCAATGGATTATTTTTCGGATCATGTACATTATACTGCAGAAGGATACCAATATTTATCTGATTTACTTTGGAATGAAATTAGAGAGTGGAACCTTCAATAGTTAGTCCCAATAGGAGGAAAAACCAATGCTTTTTCATAGCTTTGAATTTATGTCTTTATTAATCATTACCTTTAGCCTATATTACCTGTTCCCTAGAAAAAGATTAGGTCTACTGGCAGTGGCCAATCTGGTCTTTTATAGTGTATCGGGCATAGGATATTTACTGATTTTTCTGGGGGTTTCAGCCATAACATATTATTGCTCTATTAAGTTAAAGGCCGCCCATGGAAAGCTTTTTTACAGTTTCGGAATTTTTGTTAATTTTGCCAATTTAGCCTTCTTTAAATACACTGGCTTTATTCTAAAAAATGTAGAGGCCGCACTGGGGGTCCACTTTCCTTGGCAGGATACTCTATTGGCCAAAATCATATTACCGGTGGGAATCTCTTTTTATACCTTTCAGCTGGTGGCATACCTAGTGGATGTTAAAAGAGAAGAGATTGTCCCCTGTGAATCCTTTGTGAAATTTTGGGTTTTTATCTCCTTCTTCGCCCAGTTAATTGCTGGCCCCATCATGCGTGGAAAGGAGTTTCTGCCTCAAATAACCCTACTAAATAAAATTAAATACAAGGAAGATAATATTCGTATAGGCCTATCCTATATCGCCATGGGTTTAGCTAAAAAACTAATGTTTTCAGATATTCTATCTCCCAGGGTGGAATATTACTTTGCTCAGGCTAATCAATTGGGTACCCTGGATGCCTGGTTTGCTGCTTATCTCTTTGCCTTTCAAATCTATTTTGATTTCTCCTCCTACAGTGAAATTGCCGTAGGTGTAGGAAAGCTATTTGGCTTTGATATGACAATTAACTTTAGAACTCCCTATTTGAGCGGAAGTCCATCGGAATTTTGGAAGCGTTGGCACATAACCCTATCCTCCTGGATTAAGGATTATCTCTATATCCCCATGGGTGGATCCAAAAGGGGCTTTCTTCTTCAATGTTTGTTTCTATTAATCGCCATGACCCTGTCAGGCCTATGGCATGGTGCCGCCTGGAGCTTTATTATTTGGGGGATCTACCACGGTTTGTTAAGTGTACTTCATAAACTGTATGCCCGATGGAAGCATCATCGTAATCCTCCCTTTGTTCATCATAGATGGTATACCTGGGCCACGATATTTATGTTTTTTCAATTAACCACCATCGGATGGGTTTTCTTTAGGGCTGAAAACCTATCCCATGCCTTGCATATGGTTAAAGTAATGCTCACCTTTAGCCATTTTAGCTTTAGCTCGGTTTATCTTCTCTACTTTGGCTTTATTGGATGCCTGTGGCTTCTGCATTTAGTTGAATATCAGGTGCGAAAAAATGCCTTATCCCTAATGGCGATTTGGAGAACTTATTTTCCCGACTATGTCAGGGCCGCCGCCTATGTCATTGTCTTTCTGATCCTTATTATGTTTACCCAAGGGGAACAAAGCACCTTCATCTATTTTCAATTTTAGCTCAAAAACCCTCTCAACCTGATTCTACAGATTTGAGAGGGTTTTTTACAGGAAAGCTCCTAAGAAGTCTCTTCTATCTTCTTTAGCACAAGCTTCAGAATTTCCTCAGAGGCCTTAATTCCCCTTCGAGTTGTGTATTGAATTCCTTTTCCACGGCTTTCTGCTAAGGCCAAGCTCTCTTTAAGCTCTCCATGAAAGGGAGCTATAGCATAATCGGCCAGCTCAAGCATGGGCAGATCTAAAAGTGAGTCACCGGCAGCAATCAACTCATTCATATTAATTTTCTCCTTAAGAAATTCAAGGGGTACAGCTTTATTTAGACATTTCGGTATGAAATAGAGCTTTCTTCCCTGCAATGACCCAGTCCACTGGTTTTCCCTCAACCAATCGAAAAAGGGAAGGAAATCCTCCCGTTGAACCCTTTCTTGATCTAGAGTGAAATATAAAAACATGTCATCGGCAGTATAGGAAGAAATGACCCATTGACTTGCGGTACTTTCTTTAAACTTTTTCTTTACATCCCAAAGAGAAAGGGCTGAATCCTTAAGACGTCTTTCCATTAACTGCTGCCATTCCACCATGGGCTCCCCATTTAGAAGAATGTTGGCTCCGTTGGTCACAATGGCATAGGAGGGCTTTATTTGTCCTTGAAACAGCGTTATCCGTCTGTATTGCTGAATCGTTCTAGTGGTCACAGGGACAAAGAAAATCCTCTCATTAATTAACTTTAGCTTTTCTATTACCCGTTGGGTGACATAGGAAATCTCCCGATCATCTATTGTCTCAATTAAATGAAGGGAATCCCCAAGCGGTTCCTGGAGCTTCGCCAGGTACCGCTTGCTAAAGATGAGGGTTCCGTCTAAATCAGAAGCAAAAACCATTTTAGTCTTCACCTCCTAGGGGTTTAATTAAACCACAGCACTCATAGGCCATATCAGTATAGATCATTACCGGCACTTGTTTTTCCCTTGCCAGTACCATTATATGCTTTAGATTCTCATGATCGGGATTTTTGACGAGGATTTTCCACGGTACTCGCCTTAGTAATACCCTTGTTGTTTCCCCAATTCCTGGTTTAATTAAATTAATATCCTCTATCTGAAAAACCTCTTGAATCCTTTCTATATCCTTCAGTCCCTCCCAGGTGGCTGGCTGTACTAACCCTTCTTCCTCTTGCAGCTGATTGGCAACTGCCTCCTTAACCAGGGGAAAATAGGATGAGACTCGATCGATAAAAAGATTAGAAAGATCTTCTTCTGCCAGCTCTCGATAGTATTTTGCACCGTGAAAATCTGTTTCCCCTATTAGATCTGTCCTGTGGACGGTTCGGCTGACCAAGCCAGAGACCGTTGCATTTAGGCAGGCACTGGGTATTAAAAAATCTTCTCGGGAACCAAATACCGTGGTGCAATAGCCTGGGTCAGCCAATACCGCTAAGTCCGGTTCAATAGCTATTCCAAGCTGTTCATAAAGCTGATGGCAGGATTTTGTCAATACCCTGGATATGACTCCCTTCCCTGTCCAGCCATCAATAAATTGCAGGGCTTTTCCAGGATGATACTTTAGAATATGCTTGATGGCATTGACATCCAGTCCCTTTTCTCGAATGATTGATACGCTGTAATGGGGAAGCTTCAATTGCCGCTGTAGTTGGATATATCGCTTAATTAAAATTCCAATAGGGGTTCCGGCCCGGGCCAAGGAGACCAGGACGATGTCCTTTCCCTTATTGTTAAGGATTTTTTCTGCCACGACCCCGGTTGCCACCGCCAGCTTTTCTGCAGAATCCTCAAGGGATTGATGGAATAGATCTACATATTCCCTTGAAGGAACATATTCCACTGGCAGCATTTCAGAGTAATGGGTTCCCGATTGAATTGCCCTTTCTCTAAAATCCGTGTCCCTTTCCTTAATCAGATCACCGATGTCCTTAAGCAGAAACACCACATCATCCTTGGAATAACTGCCAAGATCAGGCACCTCATTTTCCCCTGTACAGCTGACAACATTGAGATAAGGAATATTCAATCGACTTAGAATATTTAAGATAGAGGCCAGATGGTCAGGATTCCCTTGTCTTTCCAAGAACAGGTATATTTCATCATAGGCACCCCTGGGGATGTTATATAAATAATTCTTCACCGTAGGGTCCTCGGGGCTATGAAATTCGTAGGCATTTCTAATTCCGTAATCCTGTTGATTAAAAGGATAGATAGGGCTTCTAGTGGTGGAATGAAACTTAATTCCCTCCCCCATCCAGGCCGATATGACCATGGGAATGTACATAAATTCTCCGGTTCCCAAGCATAGGGTCCTCTTTCCTTGACGGGTCTTTTTCAGGGATTCACCAATGGTTCTTAACTTTTCATGGAGCTGATTTCCTTCAAGATCCTGTATACCGAATCTGCCGGTCTCTTCTAAATAGGGACTTTTATTAATTCCCCTTCCCTCATTGGCGGAGATATAATTTAGGGTTTGATTAAATGTCTCGTCTAGTCTGTAGTACTGAATGGTGGGAGCATTAGTAGGAATCTCGCCAATGTCCTGCTGTCCGATGGATTTGTCGATTATTTCTCGGGAAATGCCCGAGAGCTCATATTCCCCCTTTAGCAAGGAGACAACTTCTATGGAAACACCTAGTTCTTCTGCCTTTTCCCGAAAGGCTCGATGGTTTTCCTCTGAACGCCAATCTAAAATGGTGGCTATGACATATTTTTTTCTAGGATATTTCTTTTGCAGGGCATCGATAATATTTAATGAGGTCTTTCCTGTGGTCAGCTCATCATCCACCAATAGGACAGTTCGATCATGATTAAAAAGATTTTCGTTTCTTATATAAATATAATGTCTGCTGGCATGGGAATGCTCCTCACTAAAGGTGATTTTATCTGTTAATTCAGGTATTTGCTCTCGGGTTGTATGAATAAAGCACCGATCCCCTATAAAAGAATCAAACATACCATGGCCCAGGGCAGTAGCAGTTTCTGCAAAGCCAATAAATGTCATGGGCTCGGGCAAAGACAGGGCAGTATAACGCTCCTTCGCTACCTGGCTGCCCGCTGGCTCCCCTGACAAAAGCTTGGTAATTGCTACTATTCCCTCTTCATTTTTCTGGGAGTATAGCTGCTCTAGCATCCTTAGTCCGAGGGCCTGACCTGCCAGCCGATAGATGCTGGGATCAACGGGAATATGCTTTCCTAAAAGCTTACTGACAAATAAAAAGCTTCTTTTGGGATTTTTTCTGGTGGCCAGGGCAAATAAGTTATTCAAGGGAATACCATAGGGATTTTCTTGAATCTGAAGACTGATTTTTAAACCATTAATCAATTGAAATTCATATAGATTATTTTTATTTAAGTAGGTCAAGGTAGCTCCTCCCTTCCTGGAACACACCATATATTTCTCCTCGTTTTATAATTTTCTTTGCCCAGTTTGCATGGGGCTTAACTTCATTCATTTTGTTGCCATAGGCACTCTTAATTACGCCATTGGATTCCTTACCCAGGGATAAGATTCGACGGGCATCCAGATACTCCTCTTGACTAACCACCTGTAAGGCCTGAACCGGGAGGATTTGATTGGGATGGATAATGGTTTTGCCCCAAAGGGTGTTTTCCCTGTCCAGAATGGTCTCTTTAATTAAACCCGCCAGAGCCGGGTCATTAATGTCCAAGGCCTTCCCTGGTCCCGTAAAGTATTCATATACGGAACCTGATATGACATATTCCTCCTCCACCCGAGAAAATACATTGACAATATCACCAATGCAATCCCGAAGCACCATAATATCATATAGGGTCGTTTCCCTCCTCCTCCTTAAGCCATAGAGCCTTGAGAAGTCTGTAGCACCAATCCTTATATTCAAAATATAGTCTTTGAATTTATCAAGTAATTCCTTTACTTCCAGCAGGTTTTGAACTCTGCTTTCCCGGTATATGATGTTTTTATCCTCTAAAATTGGCATTCCAAAAATCCTGTGCTGCCTTCCTCTGTTAAATTCCTCAAGGGCTTCTAGATAGAAAACCCCCTGTTCTATATCAAACTTAGGAAAAATAAAGCCTGTTAACAGTGAATTATCGCCAAAGGCCCCCATTAAACGCTTCATTTGCTCTAAATTTCTAATTCGTATAAACAGCAGAGGAATCCTCTCCTGGTCGATCCGCCCCTCCTCCTGGGCCCTTACCAAATCTTCCATCTGCCTAATTAGATTTTCCTCCCCTTGCTTTACAAGGGAATCTGATACCGCATCTTCTAAGCAGATAACCATAGAGATTAATCCCTTGAGCCTTTCTGAAATCAGATCCCTTAGGATCATCTCCCTGGTTCCAGGCATATATAGGGTAGCTCCCAAGGCATAGGCAAGCACATCCTTCGGGCTTGATCTTTTAAAAGGCTGGGGAGCTCTGTAAAATACAGTCCCTTTTTCCTCACTTAAATTGTTAAAATATCTCATTCTTATGCACGTCTCCCCTTATTCTGTAAAGTCCTAATTTAAACTTAGTTTATCCTCAACCAATAGAAAAATTGGGTAGTAGAAGGGAAGCTTCTACTGACCCATTTTTTTATGCTACCTTATCATCTATGTTCGATTGTCTTTCTTCCTGAACATGATAAGGGATATTTTGCTTTGGCTTATAGAAGGTATTTCTGATCAGTTTTCTGATTAAATCCAACGGAATGATTAATATAGAAAGTAAAACGACATATCCCCATTCCGAAAGCACCATCCCCTTGGTTCTTAATATATCTCCGCCCACATAGGTCAGTATAATTTGAACCGAAAAAATCAAAGTAACTACCTTTAAAAAACCTCGATTCTCAAGAATGTGGTCAAATAGATTCATATCCTCTGTTCTGGCATTGAAAATATTGAAGGCATTAATGAAGATAAAGAAAGCAAAGAACCCTGTTAACAGGTACATATCTTCATTACCAGTTGACCCAACCCTAAAAACACTCCTAATCCAGGGGGACTTTAAGAAGAAAATACTCATGGCGGCTATAAAACCACCATTTAGTAAAATAGAGCTCCACATATCCTTACTGATAATGAATTCGTCTCTACGCTTTGGCTGCTCAAGCATATACTTTTTAAGGGCAATTTCTCCCCCTAGGGCTAAGGCCGCTAAGGTATCCATCACCAGGTTAACCCATAGCATTTGAGTCATGGACAAGGGCATATCTACCCCTACAAAGGGTCCTAGGAAGGCAATCAAAATCGCCCCCACATTTACCGTTAACTGATAGACAATGAACTTACGTATACTATGATAAATAGTTCTACCATATAAGACTGACTTAGATATGGATAGGAAGTTATCATCTAAAACCACGATGTCTCCCGCTTCCTTAGCCACTTCTGTTCCACTGCCCATGGCAAAGCCCACGTCGGCACGTTTTAAGGCAGGAGCATCGTTAACTCCGTCTCCCGTCATTCCCACCACCAAATTTAGTTCCTGGGCGATTTTTACCAGCCTAGACTTATCCGTTGGCAAGGCCCTGGAAATCACCTTAATATGAGGGAGCATTTCCTTAAGCTCCTCATCGGTTAAGTTCTGGATTTCCTGGGAGGTTAAAACAATATCGGTATCATTCTGCAAAAGACCAGCATCCTTGGCGATGGCCACTGCAGTTTCCCTACGGTCACCGGTAATCATAACTACTTGAATTCCGGCATTTTGGGCTTCTTTAATGGCTGCAACCGATTCAGGCCTTAAATCATCTCGAATTCCCATGATACCTATCAGGGTGAGCTTTTTAAAATCGGGCTCATCGGTTAGTGTCTCCTCGGATGTGGCTATAGCAATTACCCGAATAGATTTAGCTGCAAGATTTTCTATGGTTTCCTCCATTGGGCCTTTATTCAGGTAAGGAACCCTTTCTCCCTTTTCATTATAATAATGGCTGCAATGGTTGAGTATCATTTCTGGCGCACCCTTAATCAAAGTAAGGTTATACTCCCCTTTAATTTGGGTAGCTGAATACTTTTTATCACTGGAAAAGGGAATTACCTTTACCTGTTCCAAGGGAAATTTCTTTAGATGGGAGCAGGAAACAAAATGCAGCACTGCCCTTTCTGTGGCGTTTCCCCCAATTACCTGACGGTCACAGCCCTCTTCTTCTTTAATAACCGCATTCGTATTTTGTCTTAGGGATAGATTAAGAAGTTCCCCTAGCTTTTCAGGAATCTCATTAAATTCTGAGTAAGCCCCATTACTGCCATCCACAAAGGTAACAGCCTCCAACTGACCCTTGGTAATGGTACCGGTCTTATCTGAGAAAAGAATATTTAAGCTTCCTGCTGTCTCAATCCCGATCAGCTTTCTGACTAAGATATTATCCTTTAAGAGCTTTTTCATGTTTAAGGATAGCACCATGGCAATCATCATTGGCAGTCCTTCCGGTACTGCCACCACGATAATGATAATAGCCAAAATTATCGCAGTTACAAGGTCATTTACAGGATTTTGCCAATTTGACAGGTAGGCCATAATCCTGGCTCCATCGAAGCTATTATCTAAGACAATCTTTTTAAACATAAAGGAGAGGGCAATTAATGTACTGCCGATATATCCAAATTTACTGATTCCCTCTGCCAAAGCGTTTAACTTTACCTTTAAGGGAGACTCTCTGTCATCGGTTTTCATCTCCTGAGCCAGTTTACCATAGAAGGTATTATCTCCTACGGTTTCTACCAGCATAACTGCCTCACCAGAAACTACCAAAGTTCCTCGATAGACATCATACTTATTGCTTAAATCTGTATCCACTTCTTTTTGGACAAAGTCCTCTGGAATACTGATCTTTTTTACATCCTTTGTCTCACCGGTTAAGGAGGCCTGGTTGATGTTTAAGGCCCCATGCAATAGCTTTCCATCGGCAGGAACCTTGTCCCCTGTCTGTAGTAAAATAAAATCTCCTACTACGATGTCATCAATAAGAAGTTCTTGTATTAGACCATCTCGAAAGACTTTACATTTAATTTTAGAGGCATCGTCCTGAAGCTTTTGAAAGGATTCCTCATTGCTATATTCTGACCAGGTGGCAATCATGGTGGCTAAAATTACTGCTATGGCAATCCCCAGGGATTCAAACCATTCTGTTTTTCCTAAAAACATAAAAACAACGTTAATAACAAGGGCCACCATTAGAATCTTAATAATTGGATCGTCAAAATTGCCCTTAAATTTATCCCAAAAGCCCTCAATTTTAGGTGGAGTAAGCTGATTGGTACCATGCTGCTCCCTGGATTTTTGCACAAGTGAAGCATCTAATCCATTAATATCATATTTCATATACTCATCTCCTTACATATGGCGAACACAGTCTACCTAAAGAAAAGGGTGCCTTAAACACCCTTTTCTTTGTGGAAGTTGTACCAAAATGCCCTTTATCCTACTTGTAGGCCGTAGTTCTGACATAGCGCTGCCAGTCCACCCTGGAACCCGCTGCCCACAGCTGCAAATCTCCATTCATTTTGATAGCGGTAGATTTCACATACCACCAGGGCCGTTTCAATTGAAAACTCCTCTGCTAAATCATATCGTAAAATCTCCACATTGTTCTCTTCATTGACGACTCTAACATAGGCATTGGAAACCTGACCAAAGTTTTGAGCTCGCTGCAGTGCATCATGAATCGTAACGGTAATGGCAATTTTACTTACATATTCGGGAACCTTCGAGAAGTCTACCTTAATCTGTTCATCATCCCCGTCTCCTTCGCCGGTTCGATTATCTCCGGTATGGATTACTGAACCTGCGGCCCCTTGAAGATTATTATAAAACACAAAATCTGACTCATTCAAGGCCTTTTCATTTTCCCTTAAAACAAATGCAGAGGCATCAAGGTCAAAATCGTATCCCCCTGAATATTTATTAGTGTCCCAGCCTAGACCAACGATAATTTTAGTCAAGCCAGGGGTGGTTTTTGTCAAATCTATTTTTTGCCCCTTTGATAAATTAATCGTCATCCTTATTATCTCCTTTCAGCTCAGCTTACAATGTTTCAAGCTCGTCAATTAATATTTTTTGATAATCTCACTGAGGGAAGCATCCTGGGTTCCCTGTCCTATAGCTGCAAATTTCCACTCATTATCATGTCGATAGATCTCCCCAACGAAGAGGGTGGTTTTTCCAGAGTAATCCTCAGTTAGGTTAAATCTGATCATTTCTTGTTTATTTGCCCTGTTCACAACTCGGATATAGGCATTTTGTATCATTCCGAAATGCTGTTTTCTATTGATACAATCATAAATATTGACGACAAATACCAATTTTTGAATATTGGTGGGTACCTGGGACAGCTTGATAATGATTTCTTCATCATCGCCATCGCCGTCTCCCGTTAAATTGTCACCCATGTGTTTAACACTGCCGCAGCTGCTTTGAAGGTTTCCAAAATAAACTAGATTCTTTTTGCTTACCAGCTTACCATTGCCATCAAGCATGAGCACAGAGGCATCACAATCAATATTGGGAGCTGGACTGCTGAATAATTTCCCGAATAAGCCTGATGAGCCTCCCTGTGAAACTGGGTCCCAGCCTAATCCGACTAAAATCTCTGATAGGCCAGCATTACCCTTTGTTAAATCTATTTTTTGTCCTTTTTGCAAGTTAATTGCCAAAGTAATCACCTCTTACGTTTTTTAATTAATAGCGCTAATCAGTGGTCTTTTCTTAAGTATTTCCTATCTGGCAGGAATAAATTGCTGAATCCATGCACCGAAGCCCCCGGGATTTCTGGTTTGAACCAATACAGTACCGGGACCTCTAAAGCGGCAAACCAGTGCCTCTCCTGAAGTAAAACTTGAAATCCAGCCCTTAGAAGCCTTTTCAATTTGATAATTCATATAATCGGGCCAAGCAACCAGGTGACTGTTATCAATGATCATCTCTTCCCCTGCCTCTAAATTAATGGGGTGAATGGCTCCATAGGAGCTGATAAATGTAGTTCCTCTGCCGCTGATTTTTAGAATAAAAAAGCCTTCTCCTGAAAATAAGCCACGGGTTAGATTTTGCACCTGAGTTGAAACCTCAATACCCTCGGTGGCACCTAAAAATCCGTCTTTTTGAACACAAAGTCCGTAGGAGCCATCCAGTTCCACATCGGTAATCCCCCCGGGAACAGAAGGAGCAAAAAGTACCTCCCCCGAGCCTCGGCTTGCCACAAGGGTTTGAAAAAAGAACTTTTCACCGGCCAGCATTCTGCCCAGTCCCCTAAGTACGCCTCCCTCCAGCTTTCCATCCACATCTATGGTAGATGACATGGCCACCATGGCACCGGATTCGCACTTCAAGCTATCTCCCTTTTGAAGATTTGCCTTTACAATTGGAAAGGCCTGATCATACAGTATTTTATATTCCATTTAATTACGCCCCCTTAGCTGCGATTAGCCTATGTTAATTCCAAAGTTTGAACAAAGAGCTGCTAATCCTCCTTGGAAGCCGCTGCCAATGGCATTAAATTTCCACTCAGCACCATGTCGATATAGATCTCCAACCACAAGGGCTGTTTCAACACTAAAATCTTCTCCCAAATCGTAACGAATAAGCTCTTCTCCATTTTCCTCTTTAAAGACTCTAATGAAGGCATTGGACACTTGTCCAAAATTTTGTGCTCTTTGTTGGGCATCATGGATTGTAACAGTAAAGGAAATACGATGTACATCCTGAGGCACCTTACTAAGGTCTACTTTGATTTGCTCATCATCCCCGTCCCCTTCACCGGTAAGGTTGTCCCCTAAATGCTGAATCGCTCCGGATTGATGGGTTAGGTTGTTGTAAAATACAAAGTCACCATCTCCTAACACCTTGCCAGATTCTCCTAATATAAAAGCTGCTGCATCAAGGTCAAAGGCTGCAGTGCCATCATACTTATTAGTATCCCAACCTAAGCCAACTATAATTTTAGATAACCCTGGATTCCCCTTTGTTAAATCAACTTTTTGTCCTTTGCTTAAACTAATTGCCATAGTATACACACCTTTCCATTTTTTTATTATTTATTCTTAAATTAAATTTTAAAATTATTTAATTTATTGTTGTCTTTTCTCCATCTGATTTTGTAGCTCCAGCAGCTTTTTACGGCTGTTTTCGCGATTTTGTTTATTCTCAATCTCGATTTGTTTCGTTTCTTCGATCCCCTTAATGATGGTTTCAAAGGTTTTTTCCAGGGTCTCTATTTTAATGCTTGAGCCCGAGGTCAACCTGGCAATATCAACGGATTGCCCTGCAATGCTTTGGGCATTTCTCAACAGCATTTCATTGGTTTTTTCATCTAAGGCCTTCATGGCATCAGCTTGAATTTTTTGCCGCTTAATAGCAATGGCTTGAATCAGGCCAGATTTAAAGACCGGCAGGGTAATGACAAAGGCACTGCCAATTTTTCTTAAAAGATTGTAATTTCCTCTCTGAATCAGTTTAATTTGGGGTGCTGTCTGCAACGAAACCATTTTAGCCATCTCAAGGTCATGGACTCTTTGTTCCACCATTTCCAGTGCTTGTTGGGTATTTTGTAGCGTAACACTATCCATTTGATTACCCGAAGAAGCAGCCTGCTGCTCCAATTGAGGAATGACATTGTTTTTCATATGATCTATTATGAGGAACCCTGCCTGTATGTATTTTTCGAGATTCTCATAATATTGCAGATTTTTTTCAAACATTTCCTCAAGCATTAAATTGGTTTTATTAATTTCACCTTCATATTGCTTTATTTCCACATAAATTTTAGAGATTTCCTTATCCATTGTTTGATACTTAGCCAACAGCTTATTAATATCATTTTTTACCTTATTAAAGATTTTTCCCAGAAGCCCTGGCTTGCCCTCAACAAAATCCTTAGCATCAAACTTTGACATTATAGCATTCAGCTGCTGTAGCATTTTCCCACTGTCTTCAACAGAGGAATTGCTGATAGAGGATAATATTCTGTCACTAAATTTAGAAATTTCAACTGCAGTATCCTGTCCAAAGGACATGATGGACTGGGCGTTTCTTATGTCCAGTTCCCTTGCCAGGCTTTGCACCTCTGGTGAAGTCTTTACTTTATTGGATACTTCCGTTACCTTCTTCTCTAAATCAAATTCCTGTACTTCTAAAATTTCACTCATGTAAACCCTCCTCAAAATAAAATTAATCTATTATTTATTGAAAAAACCATAAGAAACCTTTTTTAATAGGATTCCGGTTTTCCTGAGGCCGTTCCACAGGATTCAAATTAAACCGCAGCTCCTCCAGTCGATGAATGTCGTAATAGGACTGATTAATTCCATTCTCAATATTGTTATAGCCCGTAGGCGTGAATATAACAATATCAAAGCCAATGAAATGTAAAAAGGCGATAATGATCAAATCCTCCTTGGTAAAGGTTCTTTCATCCCTGTCATAGATTACCAGCTTAGGGAGCCCATAGGGATAATCGAATCGCTGAATCAAATCAAGATATTTCTTATTTAGCGATAGTATTGTATAGAGAATTTTTGTCTTAAACTCTTGAGATAGGTGAAAGGTAAAGAAATCTTCGGTCAAAACCAACTCATTTAACTTATTTAAAATTAAGTTTTGCACAGCGGTTTTTAAATAATGAAAGCGGTATTCCTTTAATTGCTTCACCTTTTCTAAATTAAAGCTGCCATCAATAGTAAATAGACTGCGATTTACTAAGTAGTTCCTTTCTATATTAAAGGGAATCTCTTCTATCAGTATGGTCGTTTCTTGATTTTCTATTACAGTATTAAAGTGATTCCAAAAGAGATTTAAATCTGCCGGTGTACCACTGACCTTTGCGAAGATATTAGGAATATAAACCTTCCCATGCTCCACCTTAAAGCCTTCGCGAAATCTTGCATCCTCCTTCCATAGAAGGAATAGCTCTTCATAGGTGGTTTTTAAGGAATTCACTTCAATATCATAATCCTCAAATTGCCAAGGCCTATAGACACCACTATCCTCTGTATGAAGTACCTGGTCAATTTCCACCGAAGCCCGGTAGGCTACAGTCTCCTGTCTTCTTTTTGCTTGATTGGCAGGAAAAGCCTTAAGGGGACAGCGTTGGGGATACATTAACAGATTTGAATAGATATTAATTCTTGGGATATCCTCAAATCGGCCCTCGTCGAAGGAATTAAAGTAGAGTACATCAAAGCCTATAAAGGATAATAGCAGTAAATAATAAGCTTCATCCCGCTGAATCTCTCCATAGAATAGTACCTTGGGATTAGTTTCTCCGTATTGATAGGCAGTCAGCAGGGGATTGGTGTACTTCTCAACCCAATATAATAGCTTAATATAAAAGTTCTTGACAATATTAATATTTTTTTGATTTGCCATAAAAGCATCTAATAATAGAACGAGCTTGTCTTGAATCAGCCTATTTTTCACCGGACTTATGGAGGTCAACACTCCTGGCTTCACTGTTAAGGCAACAATGGCCTCGGCAGTAGGAGCATCTATTCTATTGACCTGGTTCCAGTATTGATTGACCTTCTGAATAAACTCATTGGGTATAAATCGATCCAAGCTTTTATCATGCTTTTGATACAGCCTGTCAAGATTTAAGAGCTTTTCATGGAGCGCTAGCAATCTTGCTTCATATTCAGCTTCCTCATCAATCCCGATGATTCTGTAAAAAAAGACAGGTGTCATCATGATTTGCTTATTATAAGCAAAGCCCCGTCGTTCTTTTGGAAGAATAAAAACATCTTCATAAATATTTTTTGCTTTACAATTTAGCGTGTTTATGGCAAGGTTATGAAAATTTACATCCCCCATGGATTACTGGTTCCTCCTTCTAACATCCTAAAACACTACTTAGTTTATTTACGTATAAAATTTATAGAATGTCTGTGATTTCTTATATTTTTTAGAATAAAAATTAGGATTATATAAAATGCTTAAAAAAAGTCTTTATAAGTTATAAATTCACATTCGACAGATAATTCCATTTTCCTTTGTCTTAATAATAATTTAATGTCTTTCCCTATATTTTCCTCAATACTCTTATATGTACCCAAAATCATTATAACATATCTTACAATTTTCATGGAGACATCTGGTAATTTACCCCATATGCTTAGAGAACAGCTTTGGTATCTGCCAATTTCCCTGGACAATATGGTAATGAGCTATTTAATATATTTCATTGGCCATATCTTAGTATGGATAATGTTATTATACCAGATATTGGTTTACTTGAAATATTTTCATATTCCTATTTTATCTCTTTTTTTGTATCTCATGAAATAAAATTTCCATCAAATCAGTTCTCATATAACATACATTAACAAAGAGGCTTTAAATAGCCTATTTTTCAACAAATAAAATTTTTCATATAAAAAATGCAGGAAATCCTTCAAATGAAGCTCCTGCATTTTTGTTTAGACTTGTTCCAAATCCTAACGATATTCTTTAACGGAAAGTACCCGTCCAATGTATAGCTGATCAATCATGATATTGCCATATTGACTGCCATCTGCTTTTTTTACATTAAAGTATTCCTCTTGATAGCTGATTCCATTGGTAGAGCCTTGACTGGACCAATACTTCAATCCTACTATTCTTCCATTATCCCGAATCCAGTTTATGAAAATAACCGTGTGGCCCGTATTGTTTTCCCGGCTAAAATCAATAATGTCTCCAGCCTTCACCTCTTCCAGATTGGTAATCACCTTTCCCAGACCATATTTTTTAATAACCTGGGCCGCATTATTTTGAGCTTTATTGCCATCGGCCACAAACCAGCCCATGGCAAAGTCAAAGAGTTCTTGCCAATTCATTCCATTAAAATCATCCTTAGGTAAGCCAAGCTTTTCATTTCGGTTCATCATGGCTTTAAAAAATACCTCAAAGGTAATTCCGACACAATGGCTGGCCCGATTTCCACTGGGATGGGCCTTTAAGAGCAATTGGTCTTGATAGTATAAATTCATTGTAACTCCATTATAATTTGCATAATCATTGTTAAGTAAGTAGGGATAACTACCGGAGTATTTTTTGATTACATCTAATATGTAAGAATTTAAATCCTGCTTTTGAAGCTTATCTCGTTCCACCTGACCCCGATCAACGGTTGGTGGTTTTTTTTCGGGCTTTGGCTTTTCTGTCTGGTCGTTTTTATCGGGCTGCTTTATTGCTTCCTTTTCTTCTTCACCAGGTGATTCGATTATTGCTTTTTCACCTTCATCCTCGATCACCTCTTCCTTTAGATTGCCTGTTTCCTCTTCAATGATTTCTTCAGCTGGCTGAAGCCCTTTTCTTTGGTATAGATGATTATATTCAACATAGTTTATTTCATTCATTGCTAACCAATGACTAGTTTCTATGGGTTTTTCCTGCAGCTGATACTGAATTCCATAGACCCCTATAATTGAACCCATGAGGGTGGCACAAATAGGTATTGTCCATTTAAGATGCTGGCTTTTCATACCGTTCTCCCGTTCCTTTCTTCACTAATGTTTTAAGGGTTTGCTGATTTTTCTTAAACCCTAGCCTTATTATACAAAATTCCAGGACTAGTTTACATAAGAAATAAATAGCACCACTACGCATAATTTCCAATTAAATGCCTTTCTACTTTTAAATTACGCAGGGTACTAGTTCAGGAATTTCTCAAGTTTTTAACTGAGGTGGGTACTAAAATGACATATCTTTGGAATAATAGGAGTAAGAATATTTTTTTGAAAAGTTGTTTTTCCCCTTGAAAAATTAGTGCTGTTTGTGGTAAGCTATCTTAAATATAGAAATTACAAAGACAATGAATGGCTAAAGTAGTCTTCCATGGTTACAACCTAGAGAGTAGATCGGCTGGTGAAAGGTCTATAGTACATGGCAGGATGAATTACAGTCTGGAGTTTCGAAGTAAAAACCTTCGACGGTTCCCATCCGTTATTGTGGTTTGAGGCATAATGATTATGCGAATTAAGGTGGTACCACGGGTCTTCTCGTCCTTTCAGGATAGAAGGCCCTTTTTGCTGTCAAGCCACCAATAAGTCTATTATTAAAATAATGTAGGAGGTTTAAGTCAATGGAAAATGTATTTGATATTTTAAAGGACAGAGGCTTTATTCAACAAACAACCCACGAGGAGGAAATTCGGGAGCTCCTTGGTAAAGGTCCTGTTACCTTTTATATTGGCTTTGATCCAACTGCCGATAGTCTTCACGTGGGTCACTTTGTACAGGTGGTTGCTATGGCCCATTTACAGCGGGCAGGTCACAAACCTATCTTCTTAATTGGTGGTGGAACTGCCATGGTTGGTGATCCCACTGGCAGAACAGATATGCGCAAAATGCTCACACCTGAAGAAATTCAACACAATGGCCAATGCTTTGTGGATCAAACCAAGGGGTTTTTGGATTTTTCTGAAGGGAAGGCAATTCTTGCTAACAATGCCGATTGGTTACAGGAATTAAACTATGTTTCTTTTTTAAGGGATATTGGCAGACATTTCTCTGTCAATCGTATGCTTACAGCAGAATGTTTTAAAAGTAGAATGGAAAAGGGTCTATCCTTCCTGGAATTTAACTACATGATTATGCAGTCCTATGATTTCCTAGAGCTTCATAGAAGGTACGGCTGCCGCCTGCAACTGGGTGGCGACGACCAGTGGTCAAACATCATTGCAGGAGCTGACTTAATTAGACGTGTGGAAGGAGAAGCAGCCTACGGTATGACCTTTAGCCTTCTGACTACCAGTGAAGGGAAAAAAATGGGTAAAACCCAATCGGGAGCTATCTGGTTAAACCCTGAAAAAACCTCTCCCTTTGAATTTTACCAATACTGGAGAAATGTAAATGATCCGGATGTGGAAAGATGCTTATCTTTATTGACCTTTTTACCCATGGAGGAGGTTCGTCGTTTAAGTGCGCTAGAGGGGGCAGAAATTAATCAAACCAAGGAAATCCTTGCCTTTGAGGTGACAAAGCTTGTCCACGGAGAAGCAGAGGCCAATAAGGCCCAAGAGGCAGCCAAAGCCCTATTTGGAAGCGGTGCCCTGGGAGGCTCTGTACCCACCACCGAGATTTCGAGGGCTGAGATCGTCGATGGGGTGGATATTATCACTCTGCTAACAAAAACCGGCCTAGCTTCTTCCAGAGGGGAAGGACGCCGCCTAATTCAACAGGGTGGACTGACCCTGGAGGAGGAAAAGGTTAATGACATTGATTTAACAATTTCTCTGGAAAGCTTTAGGAATGGTACTTTAATGCTGAAAAAAGGGAAAAAAGTCTATCATCAGGTTAAGCTTGTCTAATCTTTAAGGGGCTGAATTTCAAGTAATTCAGCCCCTCAATTTGTTTTTTGAAAGTTTGATTGTCTTATTGGAAATTAGGCAGCTTCATTGATTTCCATGGAGTCCTTTGATCTGATTGTTTTTATCCAGCTGAATAGCTTCTCCATAGGCCGCCAGCGTGAAAATTGATTCTGCTTCTGCCAGGGGTAATCCTTTTATCTCCATTTTTGCAGGATCTACCTCTCCTATCCCCCCTTGATATAATTCATAGAGGTAATGGACTGCCTGGGGCAAAAATCCCATTAGTCTGGCTCCAATGGCGTCGGCTGCCAGAGAATCGGTGGAAGCGATAACTAACCCATTGGTATTAACAGCTTTTCCCTCGGAGGGCCCAGTACCGATCATGGCTTTGTCAACACTGACAATGGCTAAATCTGCTGGAATTTTCTTGGTAATGGCCGCAATAAAGCCGTGAAGGTCTTCGTGAATTCCCAGTTGTTTTTTGGGAAAACCATGGATGCTGGCTGGAGGCCAGGCGAGAGCAATATTTTTAACAGCAGCACTGATGGTGGCTTCTTCATGCTGCTTTAATTGGGTAAAGCTAATGAGTACATCAGTTTCTTCTATCAATTGGTGAATAGGGGTTTCCTTGAGAATATGATGATCCAGCTTCAAATAAATAAAGGGGCCATAGTTTAAATCTACAAATTCCACCCCTTCTTCCTGTATAATTCGATCATAGCCTACGGTCTTAAATACATTGGTGGTTTCATCTCCCCCAGACCCAACAGCAATAGTGATTTTTCCTGGGCCTTTCTCCTTCACATATTGGATAAGCTCCCGCAGGGTTTCTGGGCCCACCACCACAGCTTGATGGGGCTCCATGGCCTTAACCCAGTTGGGGGTAATCACCACCCGATCTCCAGGATGAAAAATCTCGTTAGTAGGTAGCTGGTTCAAGGCCTCCCTTAGAGACTGCTGTTCCTCCTGGGCCTTAATGATGCTTACAATCGGTCTATTGACTCGCTTAGTCTTCATTATCATTGATCCCTCCTCCTCTTATTTCTTTCCAAGAAGGGTCGGTGTCATACAAAAAGCCCCGAGAAAAGTCTCAGGGCTGAAAATGATTCAATTATTGAACTGGTACAAGAATCTTTTGTCCGGGGAAAATTAAATGAGGATTAGATAATTTGTTGATTTCCTGCAGTTCCTGCCAGGTAACTCCGTATCGAATAGCGATTTTAGAAAGCCAATCCCCTGGCTTAACAATGTATACAGTTTCAATCTCTTCTACTGAGACCGTTTCTTCTTGGATCTCAACGACTTTAATTCTACCCTCCAGTTGGGGAGCCACAACACCCTTTTCTTGTATGTAGGCTGTCAAGGCTTCGTCCATTGCCATATAGGTTCTTACGCTTGGTGCCTCTGCCAGCCAGGTATAACCATCTCCACCAGCGGCCAGGAAGTCATTGGTAGCCATCAGATAAACTCTTTCGAGGTCAAGGGGTTCGCCATTCACTTGAATATCTGTGATTCGATCTCCCACGGGTTTATTCAAGTCAATTGTATAGGTCATTCCAGCCACATGGGGGAAGGCACCCTTCAGGTCCGGGTAAGCATCTGTTCCATGCTCCAGCATAGCCTTAATAATTGTTCCTGTTACATGCTTTGTTTCTATTGAGTTTCCAAAGGGGAATACTGAGATGATATCCCCTTTTGTCATCTCACCTGCTTCAATAGAGCCCCTAATTCCGCCTCCATTGGTAAAAGCTATTTCTGCTCCCGTTACGTCTAAAAGTACATCAGTTACTAGATTACCAAGATTGGTTTCACCCTTACGGACAAAGCCCCGTTCTCCTTCAAGACGAAGGTTGGTGTTACCAATCACCTCTGCCAGGATTTTTTCTTGCTCTCCCTGTAAATTATTGATTTGATTCATTATTTCCGGTTTTTCCGCTACGTCAGCGACTGCTTCCTTAGCAATCAACCTAGCCTTCCGTTCAACTACTTCTCCATCCTTTAGGGTAATATCCACAACCCCCAGATATTTTCCGTATTCCCCTGAGCTGACAATGAGGGTATCTCCTTCCATCAGTCCCTCTTCTAATACAGAATGGCTATGGCCGTCTACAAAGAGATCAATTCCGGCTACCTCTTTTGCGACCTTAATACTTGTATCAACACTTTCCTTGTCAATTCCCAGGTGCCCAAGGGCAATAATGATATCGCTCTGACCTTCAAGCTCTTCTACCATCTTCTTTGCAGCCACCACAGGATCTACAAAGGTTAAGCCTTCCACCCCCTTCGGGTGGGATTTCACCAGTGTTTCTGGGGTAGCCAGGCCGAAGATTGCAATCTTTAGGCCTGCCACTTCTTTAATAATATAGGATTGAAGTAGATTTGAACCATCTTGCTTTACGACATTTGCTGCAAGAATTGGAAATTCTGCTATTTCTGCTAAATCAATCAAACGATCCTGTCCATAGTTGAAATCGTGGTTCCCTGGGACCATGACATCGTATCCAATCTTATTCATTAGATTAACCATGCTTTCCCCCTTCATCATGGTAGCAAAGGGTAAGCCGTGGACAGTATCTCCGGCATCCAACATCAGGGTATTGGGATTTTCCTCTTTTAATTGGTCGAGCAGGGTAGCAATTTTTCCAAAGCCCATTCCATCAAAGTCACCCTCCACAACACGTCCATGAAGATCATTAGTGTGTACAATCGTTAAATGGGTAGTCTCTTCTTGAGCCCCTAAAGCCATCGTTGTTCCGAAGATTGTAAAAATCAATGTCAATACTAAAAATGCCGATAAAAATGTAAATCTGTTACAGCCTTTCTTCATCTACATTTCCTCCTTACCCGATTGATTTTTATGTACACTATATTTATTCTTGATAATCCCTCACTCTCCTGCCGGCGCTACTAAAAATTTACATTCCTATCAAAATTTCACTAAGGAACTAAGTGGATCGCCACATTTGTTTTCTGAACCCATGGGTTCCCTAGGGACGCTTCGCTGTACCCTCCTTATTTTAATAAGGGGTGACGCCCTCCCTTAACAACTCCCCATTTCATAGGAAAAAAAGCCTAGTGATTAATCTCCCCAGGCTCTCTTCTTATAATCATAGCTGCTGTATTTTTTATTCCAAAACATATTTCTCAATTCCCAGGGCAACACCATCCTGATCGTTGTTGGCTGTTACATAGGATGCTCTGCTCTTTATGGCATCATCGCTATTACCCATGGCCACAAAGGTACCCGCGTAATCTCCCATAGATAAATCATTATAATTATCACCGAAGGCAATAACCTGATCCAAACTGATATTATATAAATCAGCCATCCGCTCTAGGGCCTTACCCTTTGAAACACCCTGATTCATCACCTCAAGATTATTATACCAGGACTTGTTCAGCTCAATACCCTTTATTTGATTTAGCAGAGGCTTTAAAGCTGTCAATCTTTCCTCCCTATGGTCTACGGCTACAAATTTCAGAACATCAATGGGGTTTTCCCGTAAGTAGACCTTGGCATCCTTTATTCTTTCAAATGGCAAGCTGGTGTCCACCCGTTCACGGCTGCCCCAGTAGTATTCCTCTAAATAGGTAGCCAATCTCTCCTCCACGTAGAGCTTTTCTTGATCGTAAAAATGAAAATAGACCTGTTCCTGTTTACAAGCATCAATAACCCGAAGGGAATCTTCCAATTGCATTGTATCTTGATACAGCACCTCATCGGTTAAATGGTTTCTAATTAATGCCCCATTGCAGGCGATAATAGGGGTTTGAATTCCTAACAGTTCAGCATATACCCTGGCTGAAGTAAATACTCTACCGGTGGCAATGACAACCTTAATTCCCCTTTCAATGGCCTGCTTTAGGGCCTTTTGATTTCTTTCACTGACTTGATTATGGCTATTGAGCAATGTTCCATCCATGTCTATGGCAATTAATTGGTACTTCATGTAATTCCTCCTTGAGATTTTATTTCAAATATTTAAAATATTTTATTTTTAGTTTTGAATTGACAATTAATTAACATTGTCATATAATGTAAACATAATAGTAAATAATAATATTTATTTTTTAGGTGGTGAAGAAATGGAGACCCTCGTTAAAGCTTTAAAAGAGCACAATTGTAAAATTACACCGCAACGATTGGCTGTATTCAATGTTTTAAAGGATAGTTATGATCATCCTAACGCAGAAAGCATCTATAACAAGCTTGCGCCCACCTACCCTACCATTAGTTTGGCTACGGTATATAAATCCCTTGAGCTATTTGCACAGTTAGGTTTAATACAAGTAATCAATATAGGAGAAAACAGCTTTCGCTACGACTATAATTCCTCAAGCCATCCCCATGTGGTCTGTGAAAAATGTCATAAGGTTGAAGATTTAGACAGCCATCTTTTTCATAATTTATCAAATAAGGTTGAAGAGCTGTCCAATTATCAAATCAACAAGCAGCAGCTTTGCTTCTATGGCTTATGTTCTGAGTGTTCCCCCACTCCCAATTAAACACTTGCCCGTCAAGTGTTTTTTTACGTTCTAGGAAAATTCTGTTTTTTTTATTTTATTATACCCCCAAAAGTATCTGTTCAATAGCCCTTATCAAAATATCGTTAGAAACAGCATCTTTGATTGCAATTCTAAGATATTGAGGATTTAAGCCCTTAAAGGTATAGGCTTCACGGATTAGCAGCTTATGATTTAACAGTCTCTCCTTTACTATGCTGCTATTTAAATTCTTGTCCGTTAATTTTAGTAAAATAAAATTAACAGCGGGATCATAGACCTTAATGCCAGGGATCTCCTTTAAAAGCTCTGTAAACCGAGGTTTTTCAAGGGATAGCCATTGGTAGGTTTTCATTTCATAGTTTCCTTCCTCCTTTAACACCCTACCGAAGCATCCGGCAAAATAGTTAAGAGTCCAGGGAATTGTTATCCCTTCTAATTTCTCCTTAATGGCTTGGCAGCAGGTAACTCCAAATCCCAGCCTAAGGCCCGGCACCCCATAGAACTTGGTAAAAGATCGAGTAACTAATAGGTTGTTAAATCTTTCGCATAATGGCATTAAACTGATTTGGTAATGAGGATCAAAAAAATCCATAAAGGCCTCATCAATCATTAAATAAATACTTCTTTCCTGACATACCTCTGCTAATCGAATTAAGTCCTCCCTTAAAACATAGGTGCTGGTGGGATTATTGGGATTACAAAGCACCACCATTTCGACAGAAGGGTCGAGGGCTTCAATCAATCCTTCTACATTGAGTTGAAAGGATTCCTCCTCCAATAAATAGTATTCCTTTATTTTTGATCCCACGGCACCCAGGGCCCTTTCATATTCCAAAAAGGTAGGCTGCACCACCAGGCTGCAGCGGGGAGAAACACATCGAATGAAATCAAAAATCACCTGGGCACCTCCATTGCCCACATGGATATTTTCAACCCTTAAATGATATTTTTCTGCGATGGCTTTCTTTAGCTCAGTATAATGAATATCGGGGTAGGCTGTCAATTGGGGAGCCCCTGCTCTAATGATGGACTCCAGGGTTTCAGGTACCCCCAACGGGTTGATATTGGCACTAAAATCAATAATTTCTTCTTCCATTAAATTATATTTACAAGCAATTTCATATAGATTTCCTCCATGCTTCACATTAAAACCCTCCTAACCATTTGAATAAGGAAAAAAACACCATCGTTACCAGGGCTGCTGCATATAATAATTGTATCATCCCTTGGATATGTTCCCTTGTCAAGGAATCACTACCAGTTCCAATGACTGGCTTTACCACGGGCTGATTAAAATAATAATTTATCCCTCCCAGTTGAATAGAAAGGGCCCCTGCTGCCGCTGCCTCCGGATAGCCTGAATTGGGACTATTATGTTTTCTTCCATCCCTAAGGGCCGATACAAGGGCTTCTCTGGGCTTTAGACCTAGCATAAGGGCTGCCAAGGCGATCATCAAGGCCGATAATCTGGCAGGAAGGTAGTTTGCTACATCGTCTAATCGGGCTGCAACTCTGCCAAAGTATAGATATCGTTCATTACGGTAACCTACCATGGAATCCAGGGTATTAACAGCCTTATAAGCCATAGCCAGGGGTACTCCCCCCAGGAACAGATAAAAAAGCGGTGCAATCACACCATCAGAAATATTCTCGGCAACGGTCTCCAGGGTACCCCTCACAATCTCCGGTTCTTCCAGGGAACCAGTATCACGGCTTACCAAGTAAGAAAGCTCCTTTCTGGCCTTTTCTAAATTATTCTCCCTTAGGGCCTTCAATACCTTTTCACTTTCCTTGTGAAGGCTTTTAGTGGCTAAAACCGTATAGGCCAAGATCAGGGTCACTGCTTTGCCAATCCAAGGATGAATTTCCTTTGAAACGAGAATAATCCCCTTTGTGGCAAAAAAAGTAACGGCAACTACGGTTACCGTCATCAGCCCCCCCAAAACCAGCTTGTGATGGGGGGCCTGCTGTCGATTCAGTCCTTTGTCCAGACTGCCAATGAGCCATCCAATTGCTCTGACAGGATGGGGGAAGCCCTGGGGGTCTCCAAGCAACAGATCCAAAAGGAATGCACCTATGATGATTTCCATTTATCATTCCTCCCATAATTGATAGATTTTCTCCATATTCACATGGCTTCTAAATATTTCAGCCAGCCTTTCATATTCCTGCTCCTTGTAAGCCTCCAGAGAAATCCGTTCTCCAGCCTGGGCCGATAATCCTCTTTGCTCTAGAAGATATGTTACCAGTTCTCTGGTAAATTCCACCTCGTCAAAGATACCGTGAAGATAAGTGCCAAAAATCCGTTGACTTTCATCTACTGCCCCCTCCTGATAATTGACTGGCCTTCCCAGACTTTCTGTAATGGTGATAAAAGGCCTGGCTCCTTTACCAAGGGTAGTCCGACCCATGTGGATTTCGTAGCCCTTAACCATCATCGAACCCTTAGTAGACGAAAAGGGTAATCCTTGAGATTCGATCATCCCCGTTACCTGGGTTGTAACCTTTTCAGCCTCGAAGGTGGTCTCAATATCTAAGAGGCCCAGCCCATTGATTTTTTTTGAGCTTCCCTCTACCCCCTGGGGGTCATAAAGGGTTTTTCCAAGGATTTGGAAGCCTCCGCAGATTCCCATAATCATCGTTCCCCCCTTGGATGCCTTAATAATCTCCTGATCTAATCCGCTTTCTCTTAGATATTCTAAGTCCGCTATGGTGCTTTTAGAGCCAGGTATAATAATTAAATCTGAATCTGCCAGACCTTGTCCTGCTTTTACGTATCGAAGGTTCACCTCAGGATAGGTATCAAAAATATGAAAGTCTGTAAAATTAGAGATATGAGGAAGCTTAATGACGTCAATTTTGATCTTCTTATCCCCCTGGGTATGCCTTTGGAATCGATCCGTCACACTGTCTTCATCCTCTAGATTGATATTGCTGTAGGGAATAACCCCCAACACCGGAATGCCGATTAAATCCTCCAGCATTTTTAGTCCTGGCTCCAGAATTTTTATATCCCCTCTAAATTTATTAATGATTACCCCTTTTATTCGGCTTCGTTGGCCTTCGGGCAGCAGCATAATTGTCCCATAGAGGGAGGCAAAAACCCCTCCTCGATCGATATCCCCCACTAAAATTACAGGACTGTCGGCAATTTCTGCCATTCCCATATTGACTAAATCATGCTCCTGTAGATTAATCTCCGCAGGACTCCCTGCCCCTTCAATAACCACAATATCATATTCCTGCTGAAACTGGTGAAATATGTCCCTTACAGTGTCCTTCAGCTGGGGCTTTAATTTTTGATAGTCAGCAGCCTTCATATGCTCCATAGCCTTTCCCATGATAATAACCTGGGCGGCTTGGTCTGTGGAAGGCTTTAGAAGAATTGGGTTCATTGCCACCCGGGGTTTTATTTTTGCAGCCTCAGCCTGCATTACCTGAGCCCGCCCCATTTCAAGTCCCTCCTCAGTAATGAAGGAATTCAACGCCATATTTTGGGATTTAAAAGGAGCAATTCGATATCCATCCTGATAAAATACCCTGCATAGGGCCGCAACCAAAAGGCTCTTTCCTACGGAGGAAGCAGTCCCTTGAATCATAATGCTCTTCCCTTTAATTTCCATTTATCATCAACTCCTTTAACAGCTCTTCCTTGGTGAAGCACTCCCTAAGTCCCTTTTCTTTTAGTAACCTTAGTTTTTCTGTTCCCTGGCCTTCGGTATAATCAAATTGTTTTTCCCGGGGATAGCGGTTAAATAAATAGACCCTTTTTCCTATATCCAGCTGAAGCTTAAGCAGGTTAAGGTTTTTTAGGTTTCCCCATCCCAGGGGAATACTGGTCATAATAATGAAATCTGCATCCTGGGCCAGGGCTTCTGCCTTTAGTAAAGCCTCATCGCTGATTTCTGAAAAGGGAACCTCCTCTGCCATTTCAAGCCTTAACTGTTTACCCAAATCCCAATCACTGTCTCTCTGATTGACGACTCCTAGGGTAATTTGAGCCCCTAGCTCCAATAGCCAGGGAATTAGTTCCCTGGCGGTCCCCCCTCCACAGACCAGATGAACCCGTGGGCCCTTTTCAGTCATAGTCTTGGCCTTTACCCCCAGGGGATGAATCATCAATCGATTCGTATAGAGATTCCGTTCTATCATCATCTCCATATCATAGGCTTGCTTCAGGTTTTCAACCGTCAGCACCTCTTCGGTTTTTCCCATGGTAATCTTCTTTCCTGAATGGAGCAGTAAAATCTCTTGGCTGTAACGGGCTGCCAGATTAAGATCATGGAGAACGGCAATGATGGTGACGTTCCGTTCTTCATTAAGACTTTTTAAGAGCTCCAATACCTCCAGCTGGTGATGAATATCCAGGGAAGCTGTGGGCTCGTCCAACAAGATTAATTGAGGCTCCTGGGCAAGGGCCCGGGCAAGAATGACCCGTTGCCCTTCACCACCGCTCAGTTCGTTTATTTTTCGATTACGAAGCTGCCATGTATTGGTCCTTTCCATGGCTTCTTTAACAATTTTGCGATCTTCCTTAGTTTCTCTTTGAAACCGTCCCCTGTGGGGATACCTACCCATCAGAACAATGTCATAGACCTGGAAGGCATAGTTAACACTGGTTTCTTGAGGTACAACCGCCATTTCCCTAGATAAAGCCCTTTTTCCATAGTCCTTTACATTCTGTCCCTCTAAGAATATGGCACCCCCCTGGGGAGTGATATTTGAGGCCAATAGCTTTAACAGCGTAGATTTTCCCGAGCCATTGGGACCGATAATTGATATAAAGGAGCCCCTTTCAATAGACAAGCTGAGGGAATTAATCACCACAGCCTCATCATATTGAAAGGTAACTCCCTCTGTACTAATTGATTTACCCATACTTCACCTTCCTTACTTCCCCCGATATTATAACCATTACAAAGCTATTGCTTATAAAATTTGTCGTTTGCTCTTTCGTAGTAAATGGATAAAATATGGTCCCCCTAATAGCGCTGTAATGATTCCCACTGGAATTTCTGTTGGGGCAATCAGGGTCCTGGCGGCAGTATCTGCCAGAATTAAAAAGCATCCCCCCAGTAGTCCACTGGCAGGCAGCAAGATACGATGATCAGGACCAAGGAGAATTCTAACAATATGTGGAACAATTAAGCCTGCAAAGCCAATGATTCCACTGACAGATACGGCAAAGGCTGTTACCAGGGCACTGAGTAAAAGGATGATTACCTTCACCCGCTCTACCTCTACCCCAGTATTCTCGGCAGTTTCTTCTCCCAGGAGCATAATATTTAAATCCTGTGCAAAGACATAAATCAGACCACAGCCTAAAAGAATAGGTAATATTGCAATTTGCACATGACTCCATCCCCTTGAGGAAAAGCTGCCCATGGTCCAGTAGATAATATTGGCCACATCCTTAGAAAAAATCACCATTAGAAAGGACATCAGGGCCGTAAAGAGCTGGCCAATGGCAATACCCGCCAGCAGCAAGGTATTAATGGGTACTTTTCCTCGAATCCGAGCCATTTGATAAACAATAGCCGTAGCTGTCAAGGCTCCGATAAAGGCAAAGATAGAAACCATTCCTAGGCCCATCAGACTTTGATTCAGCTTCAGAATAATCGCAATGGCAGCCCCCAGTGCAGCTCCCGAGGAGGTCCCTACAATATAGGGGTCAGCCATAGGATTTTTTAACAATCCCTGCATGGAAGCCCCCACTACCGATAGGCCGAAGCCCACTAGAAAAGCCAATAGAATCCTTGGAAGTCGAAGATTCCAAATAATTGTCTGCTGAGCACTGGAAATATCGGTTATATCCATATACTTCCCCACCAGGGGCAGTCTGCTGATGATAATTCTCAGGCTTCCGCCAATAGTAATATTGGCGGCCCCCATGACAGAGGCGATTACAATAACAGCTACCGGCAGCAGCAGTAGAAGCAGTAGCTTTTTACCCGTCCCCGTCCTGGGAGTTGGAGATTCCTTAAAATACATCTGGATGAATGGCCCTGGCGAATAGCTCCAGCGCTTCAATAATTCTTGTGCCTGGTCTCGAAACGATATTGGGCTCTAATAAATGAATTTCATCATTTTGTATGGCTGTCATCTCTCCATAGGCTGGTCTGGCCTTTATTTGATCGATTAACTGCTGCTGCTCCTCCTCAGATAAATCCATAGCATTTTCCATATGGGAGGGAGCTAGATAAATTTCAGGATCCTTTTCCACCAAGGCCTCAGCACTATATTGGGGATAAGCACCTGCCCCATCTACTGCAACATTTTCGCCTCCGGCCAACTGTATCAGCTCATTGATGAAGGAACCCTCTCCGGCTGTCATCAAGGGTTCGTCCCATACCTGATAGAAAACCCTTTTAGTAGGCTGACCCTTTACCTTTTCCAAAATAGCATCCTTTTTGGTCTCCATGGAGCTAATAATTTCCCTAGCCCGTTCCTGGGTTCCCGTAATTTGACCCATAGTCTCAATGGCAGTAAATATTTCTTCGATGGATTCAGGCATGTATTTTGCCACAGTGATACCGGCTGCTACCATTTGTTCAACAGCCTCCAGATCTCCATCCCCATAGACAAAAACAAGATCAGGCTCTAATTCTATAACCCGCTCTGTATTGGTTCCCCAGGAGCTTCCTACCTTTTCCTTTTCCAGGGCCTCAAGGGGGTAATCACAGTTATCTGAAACAGCCACTAGCTTGTCTTCCACTCCCAGGGTGTAGAGGATTTCTGTTTGACTGGGGGCGATGGAAATAATCCGCTCAGGAAGCTTTTCTATTGTCACCTCATTGCCTAATCCATCGACAATGGTCAAGGGAAAGCCCGTTTGATTTGCTCCCTCACCAGAATCAATATCCGTAGGGCCTTGGTCTCCACAGCCTGTTAACAAACCAATAAAAAGAAAGATTCCTAGGAGTAAGCACCATCCTTTATTTTTCTTCAATTTAATTCCTCCTTAGTTTTCAGCTGATTCGTTTAATTTGGAAAGTACGCAAAAATCCCCATGAAATTCTAATAGGGTAGTATTACAATAATCTATTTTAAAGCTCCAATGCTTGTTGATGTCTCCTGTAATAAAATGGGCCACAATTGAACGGATCACCCCTGCATGGGATATAATCACCAGGGTTTTGTCGGCATATTTTTTTATTAGCTCCTCCAGAGCCCCTGTGACCCGTACATGCATTTCATAAAGACTCTCTCCTTCAGGAAACTGAAAGTAAATAGAATCCTCCCTTAGCCTTTGATACCATTCAGGATGTACTTCCTCCATTTCCTTCATGGTCCGTCCCTCCATCATTCCAAAGCTAATTTCCCGCAGGGAATCCAAGGCCATTGGGGTCAGGGAACGACTCCCCCTAATGATTTCTGCCGTTTCAGCTGCTCGCCTTAACCCGCTATGGTATATTTGGTCGATCTCAACTGATTTCAATGCCTTTGCTGCCCCTTGGGCCTGCCTTCTTCCCGCTTTATTTAAAGGAGGGTTTGTCCACCCACAGAGCCGATGAAGTCGATTGTATTCCGTTGTACCGTGTCGAATTAAATAAAGCTTCGTTGTCATTCACTTCACCTACCTCCATTGAATTAGCAGGAATAGTAGATATAATATCTCTGACAGCTCACAGAGTGCCCCCAGGGTATCACCGGTCATGCCCCCAATTTTCTTCTTTGCATGGGTTTTATAAAGCAGAGAAAACCCGTACATAATCCCGATGAATATTAGACTTTTGGGATTGTAAAAGGTCATGAGTACAGCCGTGGCCACTACAATGATCATATCCATTGCTGTAACCTTACCAATAAATATATTCCCTAATCCATTCTCTCTGCCATAGGTCGCTCTATGGGATCCAAAGGCCAGGGCTACTCTCCCCATGACAGGCATATGGACCAGAGCGGTTCCCACAGCTAAGGATGATAAATGTAACAGGGCAGCCGCCTTAATCAATAGGACCATAAGAATGGCCAGGAGCCCATTGGTTCCCAATCTGCTGTCCTTCATAATTTCTAAAATTTCCTCCCTGGGACGATTGCTATAGAATCCGTCAAAGGTGTCTCCCAGTCCATCTAGATGTAAGCCTCCTGTTAGGGCAATATAGAGGGCTAAGGTCAGCAATAGCGCCAGGGATGGATGAAATATCAAAATCAAAAGTCTATAGGCCAATAGGTTAATTGCCCCTAGAATCAAACCTATCCAGGGAAAAAATAAGATTCCCCGATGGAATTCCTTGTCAAAGGGTAAATGGGAAGACACCGTAATTCGTGTTAAAAATTGCAAAATCCCGAAAAAGCGGTTCATCAGCTTTCGATTCCCTTTCTTGCATAGATTCCCTGCTCGAAGGGATGTTTAATCATTTTCATTTCTGTTACATAATCTGCCCGTTCCACCAGCTCAGGGGGAGCATTTCTTCCAGTTAAGATTAGTTCCACATGGTCGGGCTTATTGGCAATTAGGTCCATTACCCTTTCTAAGGGCACAATCTTATTGTAAAGCACCGCCATGATTTCATCTAAGATAATTAAATTATATTTCTCCTCCTTCATTTGCTCCTCTACAGACGCTAATCCAGCTACAATTGCATCCTGCACCTGTTTTTTTTCTGTATCATTCATTTGAAAGAAGAATTTGTTTGTCTTCGCAAATCGTATAATCTCAAAGTTAGGCATTAGCTCAATGCTATGGAGTTCTCCTGTATCGTCTCCCTTTAGGAATTGGGCCATCAGTACCCTGTAGCCTGACCCAGAGGTCCTTGTGCCCTGACCCACGGCAGCAGTGGTTTTTCCCTTTCCATCTCCAGTGTAAATATGTATTAATCCCTTTTCTAATTTCTTTTTCAGCATTTTTTCAACCCCTCATTTGATTTTTAATGGTATTCCGCAAACCGTTAAGTATACCTCCTGGGCCTGGGCAGCCAGATATTGATTCACTCTGCCGGCGATATCCCTAAAGGCCCTGGCCATGGGAAAGCCTGGCACAATTCCAAAGCCAACCTCATTGGTGATTAATACCACCCTGGCATCCATCCTATGAATGGAGGATACCAATCTGTAAAATTGATCCATTATTTTTCCTTCTATTTCATTTATCATTGCCATATCCAGGCTATCCCACTCCTGTCCATGGTCCATCATTAAATTAGTGATCATAATGGTGACACAATCTAAGATGACCCCCTTATAGGGAGCCCTTGAAGCCAGCTCCTCGTCTAGGTTACAATAGGCCTCTAGGGTATGCCATTCCCTGGGTCGGCTTTGCCGATGCTTAATGATACGATCCTCCATCTCCTGATCAAAGGCCTTGGCGGTGGCAATGTACAGTACTGGGTTAGTACACTCCCTTAGCAATCCTTCACCAAAGGTACTTTTACCGCTTCTGGCTCCTCCTGTAACTAAAGTAAAACTACCCATAGGAACCTCCTCTTTTTCTGTTATGAAGCCCAATTAGAAAACCCCTACCTGTGGTAAACCTGGGGTAAGGGCAATTAATAAGCTATGAAACACGCCTTCCCTCCGAAGGTTGTTTGGTGTGTGCTGGCAGGTCTCCTGACTTGTAACTCATCCTACTGACAGCTCCTTCCCGGTTTCCCAGTGGTATTGGCTGCCTTCGTCCTTACTTACAGTAGCGGGGGCTGTATTGGATTTTCACCACTTTCCCTTTTACGCAAATGCACCATCACATCAATTTTATTTTTTAAATTCCAAATTTATCATATCAGAAACGCTAGCTTTTATCAATCTATTTTTCCCCTGGCAATAGATAGAAGGTGGCAAAGCTCCTTTGGACTAATTCTCCTACTGTTCCTGCATATTCCTTTTCCAGTTCCCTGCCCAAGACAAGCAGATTGATATCTTGGCTGCTTTGGCTATTGATATAGATATGATATTCTCCGTAGGGTAGATTCTTAAGGGCTATCCAGTGAAATTCTCCTTCATGCTCCTGAATAAGATAATCATAGTCACTTCTAACTCCATTGGAATCATAAACTAAAATTCCCTGCTGCCCCTTTGCCAATGTAAAATCTATGCTGCCATTAAATAATAAATGTAAGGTTTCTTCCTCCTCTGCCTGACTCCCAATTAGCTCTACACCATAGCTTTTAGAAATGGGCATTAAGGACTCCATTAAAATACTATGATGACTTCCAGATAAAATAGTTTCTATCCCTTTTTCAAGGGATGCACTGGCTATAGTGACTACTCCGTCTCCCTGGGAGGTTTTTAACAGGTCTGAAATCATCTCTTGCCGATAGGTTAGTAATTGTTCTCGATTCACCACCAACAGCTCATTAGTCTCATTTCCTTCCCCGCAATAGCAATAAAGCTCTCCCACCTGCCCCTTCAAACCTGACAGATGACTATTTAGATGATCCAATAGGGGATTTTGATATCGCATATGGCTTCTTGGTACCAAAACCCATTGATTAGGAGCCTCCTCATAGGTTAGAATGGGCCCATAATCATAGGAGGGAATCAGCTGCCCCAGGGCTGGAAAGCTTCTGTGGAGCTCTGGTAAATGACTGTCTCCTATGGGAATTTTTAATATCTTTCTTAGCATCCATAAGTAACCTCGATAGATGATTTGGGAAATAGATCTCCGTTTGATGGGGACCATCCTTCCTGTGGACCATAGATAATAGGCATCAATGGCTCCTCGATTTGGCGTGCCGATCAGTATCAGCTTATCTACCTGATTCTCATATAGGGGTCCTTGAATAAAGGTTCTGGCCACCAGCCCCCCCATACTATGGGTAATTACATCAATTGACTGGTTGGGATATTTTTTCTTAACATCCTTGATCATTGGTAATAGGTAGTCAGCTACAATTTCCTCCATTCCCTTGCGCCAATCATAATAACAGATATGGAGGTTTTGTTCCCTGCGATAGCCCAGATTTTCCAATCCCTTAATAAAGGGATCATAGATCCATCTGGCTACCCCAAAGCTCCACTTCCTCTGTTCCTTAAGCATATCGCCCCCAAAGGAGCCCATTAGACCTGGAATAAAGATGATGGGATTTTTTAATTGCTTCAAAGTATCCACTCCTATCTTAAACGTTTCCATTTCTAATAATTTATGCTTGATTTTATAAAAAAGGAACAGAACAAGGTGGTTAATTGAAATTAACCACCTCTACTGGGCTTCTGAGCTCCCTTTTACTTGATCAAATTGTTCCTTTGCTACTCGCCATTGCTCCCTTGTCTTTAGTTGAAGCTGTCTGTTATGCTTAATCATAGGGTGCTCTAAAACCTTGCTGTACCAGACAATAGCATCCTTATATTTTCCAAATCTTCGATTCAGCTCCCCAACCAAGTAGGCAACGGTGATTTCATCAACGGAGGTCCCCTCTAAATGCTCATTTTGATAGGACTCTTCAAAATGACGAAGGGCGTGCTTTAAGAAATCCGCTTCCTTGGGACTGTTAATATCCCGATAGAACCAAGCAAGCTTTAGACACAGGTTTCCTAAATAGCTCTGGGGCCGCTTAATCACCTGGGCCACTAGAAGGGCCATTTTGAAGCATTCCTCTGCCTCCTCTGGGGTACGGACCCCTCCATATTCTCGAGGCTTCCACTTATATCGTATCTGTTCATCAAATAATCGCTTCTGATTCACATTGATTTCCCCAAAGGCCCCCTCGCTTCCACTATATCCACAGTGGGGACAAACAAAGATTTGATAATAAAGGGGATTAATATCCCGATAGATTACGTTTAGATCATCCTGCTTTTCTTGAATTTTCAGCCTTCTGGTTCGAACCTTTTTCGAGGTGAACTCCCTTCTGCAGACAGGGCAGGTTATCGTTTTATCATAGAGTAATTGTTCCATCCTTTACCTCCAGCCACATTCTTAATTTTGCTTTACTCATTATACCAAAAGAACACTTTAAATACTATGGCTATCAACAATAATCGACAAATTCATCCTTTTAGCCTATAAAGTTTTTAATAAAATATCCAATAGCTTCAAATATTTAATCAAAATTTAAAGCCAGGCTATCTCAAATTCTTGATCTAGCCTGGCTTTAAAAATAGTATCACCAGAAGAATTTAATTTTCTGGATCTCCATCAGTTTCATCTATCTTTGTCCCCTCTTCTAAGACTTCTTCTATGACTTCTTTGGTGTTCTCTTCTGGTCTAGCCTTGGTACCCTGAAGGGTCACGCCATTGACTGGAATATAGTAATCCTTTGAAATAAGCTCCCGTTTAATTTCTTTTCCGCTTTTTAAGTAAATTTTATAGGTATTAACTCGATATCCCCTTTTGGGTTCGATTTCTACCTTCGTTTCATCACTAAAGAGGGTATCATCATTTTTAATCTCTACTTTGGGCTCAATGGTTTCCACCACCTCTGAGTGAAGCTTTATGGATGTATCCATGGCTTTTTTACCATAGAGATTTATGGAAACCCGATTTCCCTTTACCAGGCTTTCCACATAAATAGGATACTTCATATCATTCACAAATTGAAAGTCAATGAAGCCATAGGATACAGTAGCATCATGACCAAGGGGTACATAGGCCACTGGTAAGGAATGATTACGTCGGTTGGTTATTTCTAAGTCTGCCCTCACTACAGCATTATACAGTGTTGTGGAAACTTGACAAATTCCCCCTCCAATGCCAGGAATCAATTGTCCATTTAAAATTACCGGTGCCTCTTGGTATCCCTCATCAACACCCCTTGGGCCCGTTTGTTCGTTAAATGAAAAGGCTTCCCCCGGCATAAGGAGCGTCCCGTTGATACTGTCGGAGGCAATGGCGATATTGGTGCTTCTTCCCTTCACCCTTGCATCAAAGGTGGTGCCAAAGCTGCCGATCACCCCATCTAACTGACTTAATTTGTCTTCGGTGATTCGGGGAGGAAGATAGGTAACCGGAAGCTCGATAGGTCTATTTTCAAAGGTTTCTATCTGCTCCTTTATTCTATCCAGCAGTTCTTCAGTGTCTAAGGCTACTCCATTGATTTCCTTAATAATGACAAAGTTGTCGGATGTACGTTTCAGCTTAGCATCCACAGGCTGCTGGAATATTTCATTGTTTAACTCCTCTAATACCTCCTCCACCTTGGCCGAATTATATTCTGACTGTAGAGAAATGATTTTGGGATTTTTTCTTAATCCAACTATTTCTGCTAATCTAGCAATAGGATTGCCTTCTCTTCCCACTCCATAGGCTTCCTCCAGGGCACTTTCAAAGTCATAACGGAATCCCAACTGCCCGTAGGGATATTCCCAATTTTTCCCTTGGTAAGTAAGACTTATTTTATGGTGCTTAAGCTCGTCGTTAAAGGCCTTCTCTAGTTTTACCATTGCTTCTTCCTTAGAAAGATTACTAATATCCACCGACTCAACAAAAATATTACGGTAAAAGCCCTCTTGATTTAAAATAAATATTCCCAGTGTTAAGAAAGCAATTAATACAGTGGCAAATATCATTGCTGTCAACCATAGGAACCACTTTTTATTGTTCTTCTTAGGTATACTCGGTTCCATGCTTATCACTCCTCGATGCAGTCTAAGTCTATTACTCCTTATTTTGCTTAATACATTTTTATTGGGATATTCATAAAATATGCTCATAAAATAAATCATTAATAATTCCAGGGGTACTAGCCTTTAATCCCAACGTATGATGATTTCATCCCCCTCCTCAATTGGGTCTGTATAATTCGCCGGCTGCCCATTATGTAAAAGAACTAGCTTACCTCTTACCCGTTGTCGGTCAAAATCAATATGGTTAAAAATATCTACAAATATCAGTGCCTTCTTTTCCCCAGACAGCGGAAGTACCAATGCTTTTCCATTATATTGCACTGTAATTTCATCATTGCCGGTTTCAATTTCTTTCTCAGAATTCTGCTTATGTTCTCTTTGCTCACCGAATACAATAACATCATTTTTCTGAAGGGAAGTCAAATGATCTGCTGGACGTTGATTCACCTTGGCCTCCCTTTGAGACAATTCAATGTTTAAATAGTTAGCTAAATCCCCCAGAGTATTTATCTTTTTATAGTTAATATCATCCCCTTCCTTAAGACGGGGATTCCCTTCTACCGGTTCTCCATTTAGTAGAATGTCATAATATAGGTGTATTGAACTACCGTTTACATATAACTTATCTTGAAGCTCCGAAAGCTTATAAAAGGTGATTTCTGCATCGACACCCATTTTTGCGGGATGAATAATAATTACATCCCCATGCTTAATGGGGCTTTCTAAGCTGGAGACCAGCTGATTAACATAGATTTCTGCCGGCTGACCATAGGCTCCATAAAAAGTCTTTTTTTCATGGTTTATCATTATATTCAAGGGCTTTCCCCTTTTGGGAATTAAGTCTCTGGGATTATAGCCGATCATCACCAGGGCATCACTAACCTTAAGCTCCTTTGATTGAAAGAGCTTCAGCTCCTGCCCATTGACATTGATTTCAATAAAATCCTGGGCTTTGCTCTTCAAGGCCTTGGCTAAAATTCCCACCGGGGTAATGCCCTCGGGTCCCAGGACCGTTAGGTTATGGTGATTAAGATTTTTAATAATTTCAGTTCCCCTGACTACAACCCGTTCCTTGGGCATAGCAAGGATTTCAGCCAAAGTCTCACTGAGGAAAGGAATTTGACTGCCGCCGCCAATTAAGAAAATGGCACTGGGGGCCTTTCCATTCTGCTGAAGTAGATTATCCCCGATGTTTTTCGCAATCAACTCAATTGCCGGCCGAATTTGTTCTAATATTTCCCCGGTAGAAAGCTCATGCTGCAATCCTAATATATCGGTGAATTGATGGGTAGATTGGCGGCATAGCTGACACTTAAGGAGCTCTGCCGTATCAAAATCCAGCAAATAATTTTTCGCCAGGGCCTCTGTGATTTCATCCCCAGCAGTGGAGGTCATTCCATAGGCAATGACAGTACCATCCTTTGTGATAGCGATGTCTGATGTCCCTGCCCCAATATCTACCAGGGCAATATTCAGCAGTCTGACATTTTGGGGGACTGCCACCTCCAGGGCCGCAATTGGCTCCAGGGTCATATAGTTCACCTCCAGGCCTATTTTAGACATGACGGTGCTTAAACTGTCCACTACCCCATGGGGAAGGAAGGTAGCTAAGATATCCAGCTTAAGACGATTTCCTCGGTGTCCAACAGGGTTTGTAATAAGCCCACCATCAATAAATGTATTTACGATGGTATGGCCCACGCAAAAATAATGATTGTGTTCCAACCCTTGCTCCTCTAAGCTGCGCTGGGCTTTTTGCAGTCCTTCAATTTCAATGCTTTTCACAAGATGCTTATCAATCAGCTTATTGGCATCTATTTCCCTTTCGATTTCAACCCGATAGGTTTTCAGAGCCCGACCTGCGGCGGCAATGGCTACTTCCCTTAGGGGGAAGCCCGCTTGTTCCTCCAGCTGCTCTTTTATGTCCCTTGCAATATTTGCCACCTCTTGAATATCATGAATTTGTCCATCAAACATAGCCCTGCTTTGGTGCAGTGCCATGGCACTATGCTGAACGACAATTTTTTCCCCTTCGTAGGTTCCCAATAATCCAATAACACTTCTTGTCCCAATATCCAGGGCAAAGACAACCGATCTATTGTCATCGTGATGGTTTTGCATAGAATCCATCCTTTCTAAATCAAACAATCTCTGCATCTCATCTTTTTTTCCCTAAAATAACCGACCCTGCTGGTTATAGAAAAAATTTACATAAGAGATGCTCATTATCCTATTTCTTCATAAAGCTTCATTTTCCTTTTTAGCCTAGAAAGAAATCTGTCGACTTAAGCAGATCAATGAAGAAATTAGGTAATTTAGCTTATTTATTATACTTGATTTAAAAAATATTGACAATAGTCCGTTAGTGGACACTGGTCACACAGAGGCTTCCTAGCCTTACAGATTCTTCTTCCATGGAAAATCAGCCAATGATGGGCATCAGACCATTGACTTTTAGGAATATTTTTCATTAATTGCTTTTCCGTTACGTCTACATTTTCAGCTGCCGCCAATCCAATTCGATTAGATACCCTAAAGACATGGGTGTCCACCGCAATGGCATCAACACCAAAGACGTTGCTTAAGACCACATTGGCGGTTTTTCTGCCTACCCCGGGTAAGGCCATAAGGGCCTCCCTCTCCTGGGGTACTTCTCCTCCGTAATCATCAACCAATATTTTACAGGTGGCTAATATATTTTTACTTTTATTCTTATAAAATCCACAGCTTTTAATCCATACCCCCAATTCCTCCTCCGTAAGCTGAAGAAAAGCCTCTGGTTCTGGGTAGTGTTTAAACAGCTTACTTGTCACCTGATTTACTCTTTTATCAGTACATTGAGCCGCTAAAATTGTTGACACCAGCAATTCAAAAGGATTATTAAAATCCAGCTCGCTTTCGGCATTGGGATACAAGCCCTTTAAAATTTCTAATGCTGCTTTCATTTCTGTCTTTGTTAACTTTTTCTTTTTCATTTGCTTCCCCCTTAACAACTTTTTTTCTATAAAATTTCTACCTCCTGGCTTGAAATCTCAAATCTGCCATCCCTTTCCATAAACTTAATGACATTGTTCAAAATTTCATCCACATGTCTCCGGCTATTGCTCACACAGGAAAAGCCAACCTCTGCAATCTGCCATTTATCCATTTCGCCCACCTCGGCAATAGATACATTAAATCTGGCCTTTACCCGTTCAATTACACTCTTTACAATATGTCGCTTCTCCTTTAGGGAGCCTACGCCATATAAATGTATTCTCATGGTACATATTCCAACTTGCATTTCCCCCACCTCTTCTGTCAAATAATACGTGCTGATTTAGTCTTCATTAAATCATCTAATATAGTATAGATTACAGGTATTACCACCAGGGTTAAAAAGGTGGCCGATATCAATCCTCCAATTACCACAGTAGCCATGGGCGCCTGGGCCTCTGATCCTTCTCCAATACCTAAGGCCAAGGGAAAAAGACCCAGTACGGTGGTGGAGGTAGTCATTAAGATGGGTCTTAGCCTGGTATGGCCTGCAGTAACAATGGCTTCTTCCCTGCTAATTCCCTTCTCCCTTAGTAGAAGAATGTAGTCTATTAAAACAATACCGTTATTGACTACGATTCCTGCTAACACCACTGCCCCAATTAATCCAGGTACACTTAAGGGTCTTCCTGTTATTAATAACCCTATGGCTCCACCGGAAAAAGCCAGGGGTACAGAGAACATAATGGTAAAGGGATGAATCAATGATTGAAATTGTGCTGCTAATATCATATATACCAATAATATAGCTAATATAACCACTAAAATCAAGCTGCTAAAAGCCTCCTCCAGCAATTCCTGCTGCCCCCGGAATTGAAAGTTATAGCCTGGAGGAAAGGCATATCCCGAGAGCTTTTCCTGAATTTCTCCAATGACCGTGTTTAAATCACGGTTGACTATGGAGGCACTGACTGTAATGGCCCTGACCTGATCACTATGCCTGATGGTACTGGGGGCCGTTCCACGCTGCAAGGATACTACCTGCTCCAAGGGTACTGTCATTCCCAGGGGCGTGGAGATGGGCATCTGCATGAAACTACCCAGTCCTTCCCGTAGATAGTCTTGGCCCTTAAGGATTACATCCATTTCTATACCCTCTATTTTCAAGCTGGTTACGGTGGTTCCCTGGATTAAGCTTCGCACAGTGGACGCAATCTGGGCGGCTTGAAGACCATAGCCAGAGGCCACCTCTCGATTAATCTGCAGCTCCCACTGGGGAGGTCCCTCTGCGTAATTTGAAGCCACCTCTCTAGTGCCCTTAATGGTTTCAATTGTTTTGATCACATCCTCAGATATCTCCCTTAGGGTATTAAGGTCATCTCCTCTCAATTCAACCTCTACGGCATCCCCTCCAAAGCCCATAGAAAGAATGGATGAGCTGGCGGTGACGGTTATTTCAGCCCCGGATATCCCCTTTAGCTTTTCTCTAATTTCATCCATTACAGCAGCCGTACTCCTTTGCCTTTCACCTTCAGGGATGAGATTTCCGTCGATAGAGCCTCGATTACTTTGGGGATTGCTGGCAAAGAAATTATTTCCTCCGCCACCAATGGTACTGTACAGGGCAGCCACCTCTGCCTCTCCCTGAAGGATTGCTTCTATTTCTTGAATCAATTCTTCAGTTTTTTCCAGGGAGGTACCATAGGGCAAACGAACATCAACGGTAAATGAGCCCTCGTCAAATTCCGGAAAATACTCGGCCCCTACCCACAGTAATGCCCCTACTGATACAAGCATCAGTAGGGTGGAGAAGACTAATACCCAAGCTCGATGCCTTAATCCTTTAGTCAATATTAGCTTATACCAATCGTTAAATTTGGCTATTATCTTATCAAAGAAACGGAAAAAGTGATTTGAGTCATGGGCTTTTATCGGTATTTCTTTTCCCAGGAGTTTTGCAGAAAGCATGGGTACCAGCGTCAAAGAAACCAGCAGAGAGGCCAACAAAGAGTAGGTTACTGTCAAGGCTAATTCACGGAAAATTTGGGCCGTCATCCCCTGTACGAATACAATGGGCAGAAAAACCGCGACAGATGTCAGCGTAGATGCACTTATGGCCATAGCCACTTCTCTGGTTCCCAGAATAGCAGCCTCTGTTCCACTGCTTCCTGCTTCACGATACCGATATATGTTTTCCATGACAACTATCCCATTGTCCACCAGCATACCTACCCCCAGGGTAAAGCCCCCAAGGGAGAGAAGATTCATGGTTATCTTTGAAAAATACATTAATGCAAAGGTTGCAAATACAGAGATAGGAATGGACAAGCCAATGATTAAGGTACTACGGTAGTTCCTTAAAAACAAAAATAAAACCACCACTGCCAAAATGCCTCCGTAGACAGCAGTTTTCCCTACATTTACAATGGAATTTTTAATATAGATTGATTGATCTACGGTGGACCGGATCGTTATGTCTCCCAGTTCCTCCTTGAGCTTTTCCAATTCCTCATTAATAAGATCAGCTACCATAACGGTGTTGGCTATAGATTGCTTTTGAATAGTCAATTTTACACTGGATATCCCGTCCATCTTTGTAATTTCCTTTGTCTCACCCAAGGCCTGCTCTACTTGAGCCAGGTCCTTTAAGGGTACTACAGCTCCCGTGGGTAGCAGCAGGGGGAGGTCTTTAATCTCCTCTATACTTTGAAATTTTCCCAGGACCCTAACAAGCCTTTGCTGCTGTCCATCTATGATTTCTCCCGTAGGTAGATTAATATTTTCTGCCTTCAAAATTGTCATCAGCTGTTGTATATTGATACCTATGGTTTGAAGCTTTAGGGGGTCTATTATGAGGTGAATTTCTTCCTCTATGCCTCCCGTAATGGTTACTGAAGCGACTCCGGGAATTCGCTCTAATCTAGGCTGAATCGTATCTTCTGCTACCTCTTGAAGCTTGTCCAGCTCTTTATCACCTCCAACACCTACATTCATTATGGGAAGTGCATTGGGGTCTATCTTTAAAACCATCGGTGCAACTACTTCCTGTGGTAAATACCCCTTTACCAAGTCAATTTTTTCTCTGATTTCCAGTGCAGCAAAATCCATATCTGTATCCTGGTTGAACTCAATCATGATTCTTGAGCTTCCCTCGCTGGAGGTAGAGGTGATTCGCTTCACATTATGGGTCATGGCCACAGCCGCTTCCAAAGGTCTTGTAACCAGGTTTTCTACTTCCTGGGGCCCTGCGCCGGGATACTGGGTATTTATCACGGCAATGGGAATATTCATTTTAGGCAGCAGATCAATGGGCAGCATGAAAATGGATACCGTACCCATTAAAATGATAAAGCAAACTAGCATAAAAACTGTTACGGGCTTTCTTACGGCCCAATTAATCAACCCCATTGGCTTTCCCCCTTATCTGAATGGCCATACCGTCCTCAAGATAATGCTGACCCTTGATAATTACCTGTTCACCCAGGCCCAGGCCCATTAAGACCTCCGTCCTGTTTCCTCCGTCAATTCCCACCTTTATTTTTTTCCTGTTGGCCCTTCCCTTTTCTACTGTATAGACGTAAGCTCCATCCTTTTCCATTAAGATGGCCTCCTTTGGAATAACCGGTACCTGATCCCTAGCTTCTTTTACTAGCTCTACCTGAACAAAGCTGCCTGCCCTTAGCTGATCCTTATGACGATTTAGCGTTACCTCTACTAAATGCAGGTTAACCCGTTGATCTACGATGGGATTTAATAAGGTAATTTGCCCCTGTCCCTGTTGATCCCCAGCTTTAATCATCACCTCTTGCCCTAGGCGTAGGGACTGAAATAGCTGAGGCGTGAGCATTAAATTAGCCTTTAGCCTGGAATCGTCAGAAATAACCATTGCCGGAAGTTGGTTAATGGCCATTTGATTTTTTTGAATATTAATTTGCGACACAATTCCCCCCATCGGTGCATAGTATTCCAGTTCGGAAAGTTGGGCTAAGCTATTGGAATAAGCCATTCTAGCCTGCTCCAGCTGAGCCTCTGCCATGGCCATGGTCCCCTCTGTAGTAATACTTGCTATTTCCTTTTCCATTACCTCAGTTAAGGGATTTAAATTCTTCGTGATGCTTTGAAAAACACTGATATCTTCAGATTGCTCTGCTATATTGGTTTCTGCCTGTCCCCTTTGCCTAACATAATTACTCCTGGCCATTTCATAATTGGCTTTGGCCTGTTCCACCTGTAATCTTAGAAGACCCTTATCTAACTCAAAAAGCAGGTCCCCAGCCCTAACAGTATCTCCCAGCTTAACGGGTAATTCTGTCACCTTAAGTCCAGGAGTCTTCACAAACACCATTAGCTCCTCCTGGGGCTTCAATTGGGCTCCCAGGGTAATGGTCGAGGTAATATCTTGTCTTTCAACAATCGCCACCTCTACAGTCACCCTGGATTCCTCTGTTATTTCCCTGCTTCCACAGGCCGTTAAAGCCAGCAGCACCATCACTAACACTGCCAATTGCCTTGCTAGAAATTTTTTCCCTATTCCCATTCTGCACTCCTCCAGTTGAATTCTCTATATTAATAAAATTCCCTAAAGACTGCAAAAAAATGAAAAAAGAAATCCTTAAATCATAAGGATTTCTTTGAGATAATTTTTGTGATGGGTTACTAGCGTAAATTCATTTCTTTTCCAACGCTTCTAAAGGCCTCTACAGCTCTATCCAGCTGTTCCTTCGTATGACCTGCCGTAACCATACATCTTAATCTGCCTGTACCCTTTGGAACCGTTGGGAACACAATACCCGATACAAATACACCTTTATCCAGCAGTCTTCTGCTGAATTCCATGGTTTTAGATTCTTCACCAATGATTACTGGTGTAATAGGGGTTTGACTGTTTCCGATGTTGAATCCTAACTCAGTCATTTTTGACTTAAAGTATTTTGCATTGTCCCATAGACGGTCTGTATATTCCGTGGTGCTCATTAACAATTTAACAGCTTCTATGATTGGTCCTACCGTAGCAGGGGGGAGGTACGTACTAAAAAGTAATGGTCTGCCTCGATGACTTAGCCACTCCTTCATTGTATTGCTGCCGGCCACATAGCCGCCCACTACCCCTATGGCCTTTGAAAGGGTTCCTATGGTAAAGTCCACCCTTCCATGGAGGCCAAAATGATCCACTGTTCCACGGCCGCTTTCTCCTAAAACCCCAGAGCCATGGGCATCATCCACATAGGTCATCGCATCATATTTCTCTGCCAATTCAACGATTTCGGGCAGTGGTGCAATGTCCCCGTCCATGCTGAAAACTCCGTCAGTAATGATTAAAATATTTCTGTATTTATCCCGATTTTCCTTAAGTACAGCCTCAAGATGGTTTGGGTCAGCATGCTTAAATACAGTTTTGTCAGCACGACTTAATCTTGATCCATCAATAATGCTGGCATGATTTAACTCATCTGAAACAATTAAATCACCCTTTTCAGTGATGGCTTGAATGGTCCCAGCATTGCAATTAAAGCCTGATTGAAAAACCATTACAGCTTCCTCCCGCTTGAATTCTGCCAGGAGCCTTTCCATTTCCTCATGAATATCCATATTTCCAATAATTGTCCGAACAGCCCCTGCACCAACTCCGTATTTCTCAACTGCTTCTATGGCTGCCCTTTTTAATTTTGGATGATTGGCAAAGCCAAGGTAGTTATTGGAGGACAGGTTAATTACCTTCTTTCCGTTTAACTGAACCTCTGCTTCATTGGCTCCCTCTAAAATGGGAAGCTTACGATAAACTCCGTCATCCTTTAACCCTTGAATTTTTTCCTTTAAATAATTTAACTCATGGACCTTTGACATCTGTTGATTCCCTCCTTATATAAGCTTTTTTCCCTTAAGACCATACTAACATTATTGACCATAGGCTGCCACTTTATGACATTGTGTAGCTCGTCGGTGGACATTGCCTTTTCAATCACTAATTTCTCTCAAACATAAAATACAACATTTACGGCTAAATTCCTTCTCTTTAATTATAATCAGAAAATTTAGTCCTTTTCTATTTTGTCCATGGCCGCCTTTCTCATTCCCTGAAAAATAGTCCCTGTCTTCTCTATAAAAAATAGACCCCCCTTTAAGGGTGCCTATTTTTAATTATTAAAAAAAATTCATTATTTTAATTTATCAGCAATTTCAGCATAATATTGAAGCTTTGCATTGACTCGCTCATATATTTTTTCGTGATACTGTCCCATGATGATTTCCATTCCCTCATTGACATGTCTTATGGCATAAATGTGGAAAACTCCTGCCTCTACAGCTGCTGCCACTTCCTTGGAAAGCATTAAATTATCTATATTTTGATAAGGAATAATAACCCCTTGACTTCCGGTTAGTCCTCGGGCTTTGCAGACCTCAAAGAAGCCTTCTATTTTTTCCGTTACACCGCCAACCGGTTGAATAAAACCCTTCTGATTAATCGAGCCCGTTACTGCGATGTATTGCTTAATAGGAATTTCGCTGATGCTTGATAAAAGGGCATATAGCTCTGCACTAGAGGCACTGTCACCATCGACCCCTCCATAGGACTGTTCAAAGCAAATCCGTGCCGAAAGGGCAATGGTCTTGTTCTGAGCGAACTTTTCCATTAAAAAGCCTGTTAAAATCATGACTCCCTTATCATAGATGTCTCCGCTGAGGTTAACCTCCCTTTCAATGTTAATCACCCCATCCCGCCCGGCACTGGTGGTAATGGTAATGACACTGGGTTTACCAAATTCATTATCGCCGACGCTGATTACCGAAAGACCATTAATTACGCCTATCTTTTGACCCTTTACATCAATTAATATCTTCTGATTTTCAAATCCCTCATTGATTCTTTCCTGCTGCTTACTTAACCGATATTTTTTATGGGCAATGGTTTTTTCCAAATGAGCCAGACGTACAATTGGGCTGTTATCGACACCGGCCCAATGATCAGCCTCAACAAGGAGCTCTATCATCTTATCAAATCTAGTAGAAAGCTTGTTTTGATTCCCAACCAGCCTTGAGCTGTAGTCTACCAGGCCCCCTATACTTTCCCGGTCAAAGGGGCGTATCCCTTTAGTTTTGGTATATTCGTTTACAAATTGGGCAATTCGATATTCTGTTTCCCCATTCCGCTCAGTTTCATGATTAAAATCTACAAGTACCTTAAAATATTTATCAAAATCTTCGTCATAATGGTAAAGCAGATAATAGAGATATTCACTGCCAATTAAGACTACCTTCAGATGAATAGGTATGGGCTCCAGTTTTAGGCTGACAGCATCTATAATCCCCATCTGGCTTCCCATGTTTTCTACGGTAATTTCATTGGTCTGTAAAATTCTCTTTAAGGTTTCCCAGGAATAAGGGTTGCTTAATAGCTTTTTGGCCTCAAGAATTAAATAACCTCCATTGGCCAGATGAATTGCACCGGGTTTGATTTTTAAAAAGTTGGATTTTAGAACCCCATTACTGGTTATATATTCAATGGAACCCGTTAATCTATTTAATGTGGGATTATATTCCATCACCACTGGAGCTCCCTCGGTTTGACTGTTATCAATGAATAGATTGACTTGGTATTTTTTTAAAAAGCTCTCTCCTTCAATTTTTTCTAAGGAGTTTAAGGCCTCTTCTTCATCCATGACAAATTGATAGATGTTTTCAACAATATCCTCCTGAACCCGCTTTAGGTGAGCTACCACCTTTTCACAATCTCCGTAGTTCTCTATCAGATCCTTCATAATGGGGTTTACGATAAAAAGCCCCACCTTCATTTCTAACTGCAGCAGCCTTTTTTTTGCCAGTCTCTCAATATTTTTTATTTTAATAATAACCTCCATAGCTGTTTCTTGAATCTCCTGAAGCTGCTCCTCTAGTAGTTCCTTTTCTGCCTCATCAAGGGCATTAAATTCTTCATCCGTTAGCTCATGCTCCTTATCCATAGGCTTGAAAACAAAACCTGTGCTGGTACCTTTAATCAAATAATTCTTTTCCTTGGCAAAGGCCGTCAAATAGGCAATCAGCCGATTTTTCTCCTCTTGATATATTTTTGAAATTTCATTACGTTGACGATCATAATCCTCGCTGTTAAAGGCCCTTGTTACCTGAAGCGTGATTTCCTCTATCATTTCATTCATATCCCGTTGAAAAAGCTTTCCACGGCCCGCAGGTAGGTTTAAAGCCACTGCCTCATCGGGCTGATCAAAGCTGTAGACATAACACCAATCATCGGGGATGGGTTTTTCCCTTGAAAGCTCCTCGATAACGGATTTGGAATAACTGGTGCGACCAGTTCCCTTCGAACCACTTACATATATGTGATAGCTGTTATGCTGTATTCCCAAGCCAAATTCCATGGCTTCCTCTGCCCTCTGCTGCCCCATCATTCCTTGTATTCCTGGCACCTCTTCAGTGGTTATAAAGCGAAAGGCCGACAGATCGCATACTCTTCTTAGCTGATGATGGCTTAATTCAAGTGGATGCTTCAAGTGGATCCCTCCATTCTGTAGATTTTCTAAACTACTAACATGATATTCAAAGGGACACTTTTCCTCTACAATAAATTATAATACTAATTAGAACCAATGGGTTTCCTAGGACGCTTCCCTGTACCCTCCTTATTTTATAAGGGGTGATGCCCCCCCTTCCCCCCATTTCATAGGAAAAAAACGTACGCTCCTATGAAATAAAAAAAGAACCTGCATAACTTTCAGGTTCTATCTCCTATAGTTTCTAGGTGATGGTCAATCAGCTGAATGATTTTTTCATCCTTTTCCTCTTTCTTCATCTTGATTAGCGCTTGCAGTGCTAGTTCTGGATTTAACTTAACGATAGCCCAAAGGGCATCTTTCCTGATTTCTGGTCGAGGGTCCCTCAGAAGCGGCACTAGATGTATGGCCGCAGTTGGATCACGATGATTCACCAGAGCCATAATGGCATTTCGTTGAAGCACCCGTTTTCCACGCCAGCCCGAAGCATTTTGTCCAAAGGTCTCTTTAAAATCCCGGTTTCCTATGGTGAGAAGCTTGATTAAATCCACCTGCCCAAAGGGTTCCCTGGGAATAAAGTCTCTACCCCTGGCTTTTTTAGCCCTTTGATTATGGGGGCACACCTGTTGACAAACATCACAGCCATAGAGTCTTTTTCCAAAGACTTCACGCTCATTGATAGGAATAGGTTCCTTTTTTTGCAATCGACAGGATAAGCATTTACCAGCATCAAAGCCATAGGCCCCTTCCAGGGCTCCAGAGGGGCATGCTTCAATACACTTCCTACATTGCAAACATTGTTTGTCCTGCAAGGGCGCATCAGGTGGAAGATCGAGATTAGTAATCATATAGCCAATAAAAAACCAGGACCCATATTCTTCATTGATTAGGGTATTATTTAAGCCATACCATCCCAATCCAGCCCGATAGGCCGCCTGTCTGTCTACCAGGGGTCCTGTGTCCACAAAGGCGAGATACTGAAAATTTGAAACCTGCTCCCCAATAAAGTTTCCTATTACCTTTAGCTTTTCTGATAGGACCAAATGATAATCCCTTCCCCAGGCAGTTCGGGCTAATTCTCCCCGATAGGCTGCTTCTGGTTCAGAGACAATCATTTTTGTATCATCTATATTGTAGGATTGCCCAATAACAATAATGGATTTAGCATCAGCCAAGGTTTGAGCTGGATCAATTCGGATTTCAATATCCTTTTCTTCAAAACCAGAAAGCTTGCCCTGGCGGTGTCTTTCCTCTAGGATAGACCTTAGTTCCTCAAAGGGTTCAGCACTGGCGATGCCGATTAGGTCTACTCCTACTTCCCTACCATAGTCCTTGATTTTTTTCTTTAAGTTCATTGACCTCGACTCCGTACTTCTTTTGATTATTTTCCTCCGAGGAAGGCTCTGATTTCATCAATAGGCCATACCCTAAAGATAACCTTTCCTTTAATTTGAGATGCTTCAATAAAGCCGAAGGTTCGGCTATCGTTGCTGTCGTTTCTGTTATCCCCTAATACAAAATAGGTTCCTTCAGGTACAATTCCCTGCTGAAAGGGATATACCCTATTAATATAATCTTCATCTACTATATAATTTTCTTCAATCCGTTCTCCATTAATATACAATTTGCCGTCCTCAATGGAAAAATGGTCCTGGCCCTTGGCCACCACCCGCTTAATAAATAATTCCCTTTGGCGGGTACTATTGGGAGGTTGAAAAATCACGATATCTCCTACCTGTGGATTCTCTTGAAAATAGGCCAGCTTCATAACAAAGAGCCGATCCCTTCCGAAGATCGTAGGCTCCATGGACCTTCCCTCAACCACCGCAAAGCCAAAGAGATAATTTTCTATCAGCAGTGCGAGAATCAAAGCAATTCCAATCATCTTAAGCCACTCAAAGACACCATTATATTTGTTTTTCATTATAACACATCCCCTAACGACTGTATAGATTTCTATATTTTTATAGTATGTGGTCATGGACCTAAAATATCCCTCCACCCAGGGCAAAAAAAATTGTCCTTAGCTAAGGAGTATTGCCATTAGCTAAGGATAATAACAAAGCTTTTTTATCTATGAATTATCTGCTCCTTTGCAGAAGATCACATTAGTCATTTTTCTACAATAATCTTTCCAGTATTGACAAATTTTATGAAAAAAGAAGGGGATTGTACTCTCGATAGAGAATTATTACACTGTACAACATTTATTATATAATTCAAGGAGGAAGACAATGAAAACATTTTTAAAAGGAATTGCCGGGGTATTGCTTTTAACCATGGCATTTCTAGGCTTATCAATCCCCTTTGCCTATGCAGACGTACCTGGAAGCTTGGCTAGTGACAGAGCTGATCAAGAGGCTCTACTTGTAGCTCAAATGTCCGATGCCCGTACCCTAGACCCCCACGCTGGGAATGATAGAATTTCATCAAGGGTTATAGCTCAAATTTATGAAACTCTTGTGGTACAAAATGAACAGATGGAGATAGAACCAGGTCTTGCGGAAAGTTGGAGCCATATTAACGACTTAACCCTAGAATTCAAGCTCAAAAAAGGTGTTAAATTTCATAATGGTGAAGCCTTCACCGCTGAGGATGTGAAATTTACTTTACTAAGAGCCATGGAATCTCCTAATATTTCTCACATTGTAAACGTAATCGCCCCTAGTGGAATTCAGGTTATAGATGATTATACAATTCAGATTACAACAACAGAACCGTATCCTGCCATACTGGCTCAGCTGACCCACGTAAACATTGGAATTTTAAATGAGAAGGCTGTTACAGAAGCTGGTGATGACTATGGTCAAAATCCTGTGGGAACAGGTCCCTTTAAGCTTGACAAATGGAATATAGGAGATAGTGTTGAACTTCATAGCTTCAAAGATTACCATGGTAAAGCCCCAGGCGTAGATAAAATTATTTTTAGAAATGTTCCAATGGAATCTGATAGACTAATGGCACTCATAAATGGAGAAATTGACATTGCCTATGATGTCTTAGAAGCTAATTTAGATATATTTAAATTGGCAAATAAAATGACCTTGTATAGAACCCCTAATCAAACAATCAGCTATATCGGTTTTAACACACAGAAAGAGCCTTATGCAGATAAAAAAGTTCGTCAAGCTATTAATTATGCCATAGATATGGAATCAATTACTGCAATCGTAAATAACGGAGCATTTCAAAGGGCTTCAGGGCCTTTATCGCCAGGGGTATGGGCTTTTAATGAAAATATTAGCCCCTATGAATACGATGTAGAAAAGGCAAAAAAATTATTAGCAGATGCCGGATACCCCGATGGATTTAAAACCAGCATTTTTATTAACGACAATTTTGAAAGAATTCAGATTGCTAACCTTATTGCAGAACAGTTACAGTCTGTAAACATTGATGTGGAAGTAAAGATTTTAGACTGGGGAGAATATTTAGATAGAACTGCTAATGGTGAGCACGATATGTTCGTTCTCGGATGGACCACTGTTAATGGGGATCCCGATTATGGATTATACCCCCTATTTCACTCCAGTCAATTCGGGAACTTTGGCAACCGAACATACTATTCCAATAATAAGGTAGATGAACTGTTAGAAAAAGGAAGGGCAGAAGCTGATTCTGAAAAAAGAAAAATCTATTATTTAGAAGTGCAGAAACTTCTTCATGATGAGGCCCCATGGATTTTCACATGGATACATGAAAACGTGGATATCACCCGTAGCAATGTCAAAGGATTTAAGCAGCATCCCTCGGGAAATCATCTATTATCAGGGGTTCATTTAGAGTAGCAGGTTAATTTAAAGAAAGTAAAAACAGAAAGCCAGTACTGAACGTATCCCTGTATACGTCTAGTACTGGCTTTGGCTTTACCTATTGCTTAGATTTAAGAAGCCTATGCTTAGGCTGATGCTTCATATTTTTTCAGCACTACCTCAAATTTTGTTTCCTGCCCCTCACTGTCTACGGTAATTTTTCCACCATGATGCTCAACAATGCTTTTTGCAATGGCCAGGCCAAGTCCTGCTCCCCCTAGCTCTTGGGAACGGGATTTTTCAACTCGATAAAAACGATCAAAGAGATAGGGGATATCCTTTGAATCAATGGGCTCTCCATAGTTGATAAAGCTTATAGTCACTTCTTTATCTTCAACTATGCGTATATCAAAATATCTTCCTTCCCTACCATAACGAATTCCATTGGTAATTAGGTTTTCAAAAACCCTTACCAACATATTGGCGTCGGCCATAACGTAAATCTCTTTTTTAGAAGGGGTTAACCGGCAAACCATGGAGACCTCCTTTAATTGGGGAACGAATTCCTCTGTTAACTGCTCTAAAAGCTCCACCAGGTCTATCCTTTGGAAATTGGCTTTAATACCGCCATAGCTCACCCTAGTGTATTCAAAGAGTTCATCTATTAAGTCTTTTAATCGGAGGGATTTTGTATAGGCAATTTCGGCATAATATCGTAATGCCAGCTCATCTCGATAGCGATCATTTACCACCAGACCCAGGTAACCCAATATGGAGGTTAGCGGTGTTCGCAGGTCATGGGAAACACTGGTAATCAATTCAGTTTTTGCCCGCTCTGACCTTCGCTCCTCTTCAAGGGATTCTTTTAGCTGGTGAGTCATGGAATTAATATTATCAGCTAATGCCCCCAGCTCATCATTAGTACGGACAGGAATATTAATGGTAAAATCACCCTTGGCTATCTGGTTTAAATTTGCTGTTATTTCCTCTAAATATCGGATGCTTCTTTGGGTGAACAGGAAAAAATAGAAAATAAAAAGGACTCCCCCTGCCAAAATACTCATGGGTAAAACCCCAATAACATCATTTAAAAACCGTAGAAGGTCATAAAGAAATGGGTAATGCCCAATAATTAATGCCAAAATCAGCAAAAGACCAACAGTTATAACAGAAAAGCCGATACTGATAAAGAAAAGAAATAGTATTTTCCACCTAATACTTGATTGAGGTCTCATTTTCAAATTTATAGCCAACCCCCCATACAGTTTTTATAAAATAAGGCTTTTTAGGATCATCCTCCAGCTTTTCCCTAAGCTTTCGGATATGCACCCGTACTGTATTGTCGGACTCAAGATATTCTTCCTTCCACACCATTTGAAAGATGTTATCCACCGTAAAGACTTTCCCAGGGTGACTAGCTAATAGATAGAGAATATCAAATTCAATGGGTGTTAAGCTTATCTCCTGATTAAATCGTGTAACGGTATGGGTTGCCTGATCTATGACCAAACCGTTAATGGAGATCTCCTTTTCATCAAGACTGCTCATAAACTGCGGATTTAAAGTGATGAACCTTCTAAGCTGAGACTTCACCCTTGCTAAAAGCTCCATGGGATTAAAGGGCTTTGTCATATAATCATCTGCCCCAGTACTTAGACCAATTATCTTATCCATATCCTCTGACTTGGCACTTAGCATTAAGATAGGGATGTTTTTAATGTTTCTGATTCTTCTACAGGTTTCTAATCCATCAATACCGGGCATCATAATGTCAAGTATCACCAGTTGAATGTCGATTTTCTCCAGCACCTCTAAAGCCCCTATTCCCGTATTGGCCTTATAAACCTGATATCCATCATTGGTTAAATAGATTTCTATTAAATTGGCGATTTCCTTTTCATCATCAACCACCAGTATTTTTTCCTTTTCCAACGATATATCCCCTTTCATTCTTCAGACAATTTTATCTATATCTCCCATATACCAATCGGCTCAATGTTTCTCCCCCAGATAATCACGCTACTCTCTAGTGCCATTATATCAGCCTTCTCTCCTCCTGCCAAACCCTTTCAGTCAAAATTGCTGCCGGTTGTCCATGATGATAATACACCCTTGGCACCCGATAGGTGATCATAGAGGGAATCTCCTGAGGTACGCTTCCAATATGATCTGCCAGCTCTTCCAGTGTAATTTCTGCCCCATTCTGTTTACCTATCAGCGTCACCTGGGTTCCCAGGGGAAGCTTCTTTGGCAGCCTAATCATCAGCTGATCCATGCAGATTTTTCCTACAATGGGAGCTTTTTCTCCTTCAACCAGCAGATGAAAGCCTTGGAAGCATCTAAACCAGCCATCGGCGTATCCCACGGGAATTGTGGCAATCCATTCATCCTCCTCGGCCACATAGGCGGTATCATAGCCTACGGTACTGCCCTTTTTCATCCGTTTAATATGAAGGATTTTTGAATGGAAAGACAGGGCTGATTCCAAAGAAAAAGGTGTGATTTCTTTTATTTTTGCTGAGGGATAGATTCCAAACATACCCACCCCAATTCTCACCATGTCCAGGGCATATTCAGGATGCTTAAATGCTGCAGCCGTATTGCTGCAATGGTAGTTTTGAACCTTAAGGCCCTGTTCCTTCACCCAGTCCATAATTTCAGTAAAAGCTTTAAATTGCTGATTTAAAAAAGTTTCATCCTCCCAATTAGCTGTGGCAAAATGGGTGTATATTCCCTCAATAATTAAATCATTATCCTTAAGCATTGGTAAAATCTCCGCAAGCTCCTCCTTACTCCTGATGCCTAAGCGCCCAAGGCCCGTATCTATTTTAATATGGACTTTTAAGGGATTACTGTTCTTTTTAAACCTTTTCATCTCTTCCAGCCAGGAGCCTTGAAAAACCGTAACAGAAAGGTCGTTTTCAATGGCCAGGTCCACATCACTGGGAAGTATTGGGGTTAATACAAGAATTGGGGCTTTAATCCCATTTCGACGGAGATGGAGAGCCTCCTTTAAGATTGATACAGCTAAGGCATCGGCCCCTGCTTCCAGCGCAATTTGCGAAATTTGCAAGTCCCCATGACCATAGGCATCAGCCTTTACGGCAGCCATTAGCTTTGTACTAGCAGGTAAATACTCTTTAATTTGACTAATGTTACTGACTATTTTATCTAGATGGATTTCTACCCAGGTATCACGATGAAGGAGTGCGGTATCAATGGTATGCCCTTGGGGCTCAAAAAAGTCATCTTGCCTTAGCTCTTGAACCAGAAGTTCAAGCTGCTGTTCCCGAGAACCCTTTACTAAAATGATGGCCTGTTTCTTTATGATAACCTGCCTCAAATGTTCCGCCAGCTCCTTTAGGTCATTACAGTGAATTACCCTTCCCTCGGGGAATTTTTCCTTAGCGGCGCTGGAGATTTCCGCAGATAGGGGGCCCATGGTTAGAAGATAATCCAGTTGATTTGGATCCAGTTCCTCTGCCACGGCCCGGTGCAGTGCCTGGCCTTCTTCCCCTAACCCGTTCATATCACTGAGTACAGCAATCTTCTGGTGATATTGCTTTATTCCATAGAGGGTCTCTAGAGCTGCCTTTAGGCTTAAGGGGTTAGATTTGTAGGAATCGTTTAGAATCGCCAGCTCCCTACCTTGAATTAGTTCGTTTCTTGCCCCTGTGGCATCTACCTGTAGTAAGCCAGTTTTTATTTCTTCCTGGCCAAGACCAAGGCCATAGGCCATGGCAATGGCTGCTGCTGCATTATACATCTGGTGTCTGCCCAGCATAGGCAAATACAGGGAATCTGTAAGTCCTTTCAGATGAAATCTAATACCTTCTTCCTCTATTGCCTCAAGAACAGGCACATAGGTTCCCTTTTCTCCAAAGGTAGCTACCTCATATTTCTCAACAGTTTTCTGGGGAATGGTATTTAACAGGGGATCATCAGAGTTATACACAAATCGTCCCTGGGGCTTAAGTCCTTCTAGTATTTCAAGCTTTGCCTTCAAAATATTTTCTTTGCTTTTTAGGTCCTCCAGATGGGCTTCTCCAATATTGGTTATAATAGCTCCATCGGGGGTGGCTAAGGTAGATAGTAATTGAATTTCTCCTAAGGACGACATTCCCATCTCGATCACTGCCATTTCTGTGTCCTCATCCATGGCTAAAAGGCTTAGGGGAACACCTAGATGATTATTTAAGTTGCCAAGGGTTTTATAGGTCTTATATTTCCTTCCCAGCAGAGCTGCTAAAATATCCTTTGTGGAAGTCTTTCCATTACTACCTGTAATTCCTATGACCTTGACATTAATCTGATCTCGATAGGCCTTAGCCAGATTTTGAAGGGCCTCAAGGGTGTCCTCAACAAAAATAAGAGGGATATTGATGGGGGGAACAGCCTCATGTCGACTCCAAAGGGATGCCTTGGCTCCTCCTACCACAGCCTTTTCCAGAAATTCATGACCATTAAATCGCTCTCCAACAATGGGAACAAATAATTGATTTTCTTTAATTTTCCTAGAATCTATGGAAACTCCCTCTATTTCATATGCTTCGTAGGTCTCTGCTAATCCAAAGCCCCCGGCCATTTCCTGTATTTCTCTTAATGTTCTTTTAATCATTTTCTACACCTCTTCTTCAATATCCTTTTCCCCTGTTCATGTCTTTCAAGGGCAAAATCGATCAATAATTCGATTAGTTGTTCATAGGTGGTTCCATCGGTGTTTTCCCAAAGGGCCGGGAACATGCTAAAGCTGGTAAAGCCAGGCATGGTATTAACCTCATTGACATAATAGTCATTGCTTTCTGTAACGAAAAAATCTACCCGTAATAGGCCTTGGCAATTAAGTAATTGAAAGATTTCTTCTGCAGTCTGCCGCATTTTATCACTAACCCTCGGAAGCAGGGCTGCAGGAATAACAGGGATTAATTGTCCATCAACATATTTTGCATCATAATCCATATAGACCTTGGCTTGAATGTATTCCCCCACCACGGAGCTTTTGGGACTATCATTACCAATGACAGCAATTTGCATTTCTCTCCCCACAAGCTCCTCTTCTACAACGATTTTTTCATCATAATATAATGCTTCCTCAATGGCTTCCCTCAGCTCTAGTCGATTTTCACATCGGTTAATTCCCACACTGGACCCCAGCCTAGCAGGCTTTACATAGCAGGGATATCCGATTAGGGCTTCAATCTGACTTAGGATGACCTCAGCATTCTTTAGCCAATCCCGATAGAAAAAGTCAGTGTATTTAGCCTGGGGAATCTGCCATTTTTCAAAGAGCTCCTTCATGATCACCTTGTCTATGCCAACGGCAGAGGCCATGACTCCGTTCCCCACGTAGGGAACCTCTAATAACTCTAAAAGGCCTTGAATGGTTCCGTCTTCCCCATTGGTTCCATGGAGGGCTGGGAACACCAGGTTCTTCTCCCCCTCTTTGAAATGCTCTGTTAAAAATTTTCCTATGGAGCTGCTAATGCTATTAACAGTGGGTTTTTGTAAATGAAGTATATTGGCTACATCCTTCTTTTGCTGGCTTAAGCAGCACCACTGACCCTCATTGGTAATATAGACGGGGTACACGTTATATTTTTCTTTATCTAATGCATTAATGATTGAGAAGGCTGTTTTAAGGGACACCTCGTGCTCCGCTGATTTTCCTCCGTACATCACATATATATTTGTCTTCATGGTATTCCTCCTATTGTTTCCCTTGTCTTTACTGTTTATATCCATAGTTTACCTCAGTGGCATGAAAAAAAACCTACTATAAGACTTGAAGAATTTCTTAAGATTTTGTTAACAGACTACGATATGCTTTCCATAACAAAGCAAAAAACAAAAAAGCCATAGACAGGGTCTATCACTTTTTTAACCTAATATGATAATTAAGCTCTCAAAACCTTAACGGTAAAATAAATTACCATGGTTAGGGCCACCAGGAAATTTACTGCCGTACTTAGGAAATAGCCTATAATACTGACTCCCCCTGCCTTTAAGGAACTCCAGAAGTCTTTTCCTGAAAATAATTCTCCCCCCAGAATTCCCAAAAATTGTCCCACTAAAATTCCCGGGAGATTTAAAATTAAAAAACCTATCATTCCTCCTATTATCATTCCGGCAAAGCCCTGTTTAGAAAGCTTAAACCTTTTAGCACTGATAAAAGAGGCTGCATAATCAAATAAGATTCCTGCTAAGGTAAGTAGTCCAAATACAATAATCGCCCCTACTGAAATAATGGTAAAGCCTGTTTTCCAGGCATATAAAAGCATCCCTGCCAGCACCAAAATTGTTCCTGGAAGAAAGCTTACAAATATCCCAATAACCCCCATTATCATCAGCAGCACACTAAAACCCAAATAGAGCTCCATGGCTTCATCACCTATCTTAAAATTTATTACCCTTATCCTGTCCAAAAAATTCAAAAATACAACAAAGGCATGGAGAATTCCACGCCTAGACTGCTATGTTACTATAGCTTGAACTTTGAAATAAACAGAAATAGAGGTTTTTTTAAACTATCTACGTCGCTTACCTGCCTTTACTATCGGGATACCTAAAACTGAAAAATTATAGGGCTGTACCCCTGGGCGGGTTTTGTCTCTTTTCCCCTTTAGATAGTCTTTGACTAATTCTTCAATGTTACCAATTAATTCCTTTACCTCTTCTTGATTTAAATAGTAGTCGTTATAATGATTAATAAATTTAGGCTGATCAATGGTTTTTTCCGCTGCCCTATAAAAATCCTCACTTATTTTTTCAAAGATGGATATGGATACCTGGTTTAATGACTGAAGCAAATCATCATCAAGATTTTGCATAAAGCTCTTATCAATAACCAGTTTCTTTGCCGTAGGCAAGTAGTACTTCTCAATGATACCTGATTTCACCTTCTCATCGACCAGCTCTAAAATACCCACCTTTAGAAGGCTTTTAATATGATAATTTACTTTAGCATGGGGTTCTCCCAGCTTTTCTGCAACTTGCTTGGCAGACTGAGGTTGTTCTCCATCAAAGGATTCAAAAACCTCAACTCTATAGGGATGAGAAATTGCTTTAATTTGCTCTAGGTCCCTTAACACTAAAATATCCTTCATATGTTTTTCCCCTTTTTATGAGATTCTTTCAAACTACTAATTATAATTATATTGTTTTTTTAAAGGGTTGTCAAAAACATTATTAATAATTTGTAATAATTAAAGCAAAATATTAAAAGATTGATAAATTTAGTTCCCTTGCCAATTGAGCCAATACCTTTACCCCTGCAATACTATTCCCCTTTTCATCAAGGGAAGGACCCACTACACCAATTCCCATTTTTCCTGGAACCAGGGCCATGATTCCCCCTCCTACACCGCTTTTGGCGGGAATGCCTACCTCTATAGCAAATTCTCCACTGGCATTATACATGCCGCAGGTCACCATGAAGGTTTTAGCGATCTTCGTATAGGCCTTTTGAATGATTCGTTCACCTGTCTCTGGAATTACCCCATCATTAGCGAGAAATTTCCCAATTTGGGCAATATCTCGGCAATTTACCTCCAGAGAACATTGTTTAAAGTATACGTCTAAATTTTCTTCAATATTTCCTTCAATAACCCCTACATCCCTCATAAAATATGCCATTGCACGATTTCGATCTCCGGTCTTTTTCTCTGACAAATAGACCCCTTCGTTAATGGAAACCTTTGGGTTTCCGGTAATCTTTTTAAAAAGGTTTACAATCCGTTCATATTTTTCCTCTGGGCCTCCCTTAATCAGTGAAGTGACAGCAATTGCCCCTGCATTAATCATTGGATTAAAGGGTCTAGAGGGTCTTACAATTTCCAGCTTTGTCATGGAATTAAAGGAATCCCCTGTGGGTTCCATTCCCACATGAGTAAAGATTTCCTCTGGTCCCCTGTCCTCCAGGGCCAAAAGCAAGGTAATCACCTTTGAAATACTTTGGATTGTAAAGAGAAGCTCATAGTCCCCTGCTCCCCATTCACTGCCATCCAGACTAGCTATATAGATGCCCAGGGCATTCTTGTCAGCCTTTGACAATTCAGGAATGTAGACGGGTAAGCTTCCCCCTTCAATATGATGACGATTTAACGCTAGTATTTCCTTTAGTCTTTGTTCCATTATAGCACCTTCCCTGTTCATGACTTTTCTCAATATTAACAATATATGAAAAAGGTCAACCAGTCAATGGTCTAGGAGAAGGCTCCCCCACCAATGAATTCCCTCAGAATTGAGGTCCTTGGGACTTCAACTTCATTTTCCAGGGCAACAAAATAGCTTAAAAATTTCAGAAGTCGCTTTGCCTCTGAGAAATAGGGACTTGTAATATCCACCTGCCTTAATAGGGGCTCGGCATATTTTTTTAAAATGCTCATTTCGTAGAACAGGGCAGAATTAAACATTATATCTGCCTCCTCCTGGAAGGGAAATATGTTTTTTTCCTCTCCACGTCTTACTGATTGCCACAGAGACAGGGTTCTGGTTGCATCATTAGATCGATACTTATAGTCCCGTACGATTCTACGGATCAGCCTGGAATCTGTGGTGGGAATTCTATTATGCTCATCGATATTTAGCTGAGTTAGGGCACTAATATATATTTTAAACTTCTTCTCCTTAGGAATGGATTTAGTCAGCTCTTCATTTAAGCCATGAATTCCCTCTAATATAATTGGCTGACCGTGTTTGATTTTTAGCTTATGGCCTCGATATTCCCTTTCGCCGGTATGAAAATTAAAGGTTGGTATTTCTACCTCTTCCTCCTTGAGTAATGCTTCTAGATGCTGATTAAACAGAGCTAGATCGATAGCATAGAGAGACTCAAAGTCGTATTCCCCCTTTTCATCAAGGGGAGTTTTATCTCGATTGACAAAATAATCGTCCAGAGAGATTGATACGGGCTTTAATCCATTGACCTTTAATTGTACCATCAGCCGCTGGGCAAAGGTTGTTTTCCCTGAGGAGGAGGGCCCTGCAATTAAAATCAACTGCTTTTCTTCAATATGCTCTGTAATTTTATCGGCAATTTCGGCAATCTTCTTTTCATGGAGCGCCTCTTGTATCCGAATGAAATCCCCTTCTTTTTTAGCAACAATTAGATCATTTAAGGAAGCCACATGATCAATTTCTAGAATCTCTCCCCAGATTTCACTTTCACGGAAGATTTTAAACAGCTTGGGCTGTTCTTCAAATTTTCCTAGCTTTCCTCCCAGTTCTGCCATGGGATATTGAATAACAATGCCTGGGGCATAATATTTCAATCGAAAATCCTTGAGGTATCCCGTAGAGGGAACCATGTAACCATAAAAATAATTTTTCAGCCAACCGCATTGATAGAGATTAATATAGGGCTTTTCTCGATATTTTAATAGCTTCACTTTGCTAATTTGACCATAATCCCTAAAAATATCCTTTGCTTCATCAACAGGAACACGGCTTTTGATAAAGGGTACGTCCTCTTCAATTAATTCAGCCATCCGTTCTTGAATTCTTTCCACATCCCTTTCGTCTAAATCCCGCTTGTAATGAACCTCGCAGTAAAGACCTTTACCAATGGAATGCTCCACTGATACATGACATCCAGAAAATAATTCCATACAAGAACGAATGAAAACAAATACTAGACTTCTTTGATATATCCTTGAACCCACCGGTGATGTGGCTGTCAAAAAAGTAAGTTCACAGTCTTCATCAAGATGATTATGTAGTTCCTTTAGGCTATTATCCACTAGAGCTGCCACAATGGTATTTTGACTATCTTGTTGAAAATCCCTTGCGATTTCTGCTAAGGTTATGCCCATAGGATACGTATAGGTTCCTGCTTCCTCTACTGCTACTTGAAGGTGGCTTTGATGTTTTGATTTTGTCATAAGAATCCCCCTAAAATATATTTCCCTAAGTATTTTATTTACCCATACTAATTATATACCCTTAATTTTCTAGATAAAAAGAAAAAGTTCCTGCATTTTACAGGAACTTTTTCTTTCTATCGTTTATTGCATTGGTCTACTGGGAGTTGAAATATCACTTAGGGCCTTTCCGGCTTCATTTTCATAGATATTTCTAACGGCCAAATCTCCAATGGAAACCATTCCTACCACTTGACCATTTTCAACCACCGGAAGTCTTCTGATTTGACGTTCTCCCATTATTCTGGCCGCTTCATGGACATGCATATCAGGTGTAGCATAGATTAAATGGCTGGACATTACCTTGTTAACAGATTCATTCCCTCCCATTCCCGATACAATCCCTCGGACAACCAGATCTCGATCAGTCACGATGCCCACGGGCTGATTATTGGCATTACAAACAGGCATGGCGCCGATGTTCATTTCCTTCATTGTTCTGGCTACTTCGTTAATAGGTGTTCCTTCATGGGCTGAAGTAATTTGATTCGTCATAATATCCCTAACCTTCATAAAAATACCTCCTATTGAGAATTGATTATTCACCATTAGGATTACCTGTTTTTATTTTTTTATGATATGAACTCAGGGGCCTTATTATCATCAAGAACAAAGGGTGTACGGAAAATAAAAAACCTAAGGAATCTTAGGTTTTTTATTGAATCAAGCCTATTTTATTAAAGGGAAATAGTCTTAATACTGCTTTACCCACTATAGTGTCAATATCAATCAAACCAATTTCCTCATCACGGCTGTCCATGCTGTTACCACGATTGTCACCCATTGCAAATAGCTTTCCCTCGGGTATAACAATCTTTTGATTTTCAAAATGCTTACCATCGGTATAGGCTGTAATATACTCCTCATTTAACAGGGAACCGTTTAGATAGATGACGCCGTCCTGTATTAGAAGCTCATCACCTGGTACAGCAATTACCCGTTTAATTAACAGTTTATTTTTACCTCGGTTGGTCTTTAAGTTCGATTCAAATACAACAATATCTCCATTCTTAGGTATATCTCTTTTATATAGGAAACGATTAATAATTAAAAAATCAAATTCATTAAGTGTTGGGCTCATGGAATGCTGTCTTACGATGGTGGGTTTGATAAAGGTCGTAATAATCAATGCAATAATGACCGAAAGTACAATGGTTTTAACCCACTCCATTATTTCTTTTTTCATCTGTTATCCCCCTGTCTACTTCGCTTAGCACTACTAAATTATTTTATCACTGTATGCTAATGAAAGCAACCTCCCAGAGTTAGATTTTGACAACAGATAAAAACGAGATTTTTCTAAGGATTATACAATCACATACTCATTGACCACGTCCATAATACTGTCAAAGGTAATATTGTCTTTTACGTCATCCCATACCACCTCTTCATCCATCAATAAAATAAGCTGAGGTACGTCATGACTTACCTCTAAAAGTTCCTCTACAGCATCCGAAAGCTCCGTATCTTCCCGAATATAGATTACTGTAAATAGAATGTCTTCCTCTGTGTCTTCCATAAAATCTAAGTATTCCTGATAGGCATCTTCACTTTCCTGCAGCATGGCATCATGCTTAAAAATGAATACTGGTTTTTTATTGGACCGCTTAATCAGCTTTTCGAGCTCTGTTGAGTCAATTATTTTCTTTACTTTTTTTGCCATGTTCTAACCTCCCCTACGAACTTATTGCCATATTACTATTTGTATATTACCTACTTAACGATATTATAACTGTTTCAATAAATATTATGTAAGCCATACAAAAGAAAAGACAGTTGGGTGGTGTGTATTAATAGTAATTTACTATAAAATAAAACTCTCCCTAAAATATAAAAAAAGGCTGAGATACCAAGGATATTCCTTTGTATTTCAACCTTTTTAAAAACCATTGACATAACGTTAGACAATGCAAGAAGATTATCTAAAGCTAGTGTTTAAGGCCCGTAGTAGTGTACGGATATCATAGCGATAGGGAGTGACAGGACAAATAGGTCGATTAATCCCCATTAGTTGATAGATTGCCATACGGGCTGCCCGGACGGAGTATTCCTCGGTAAACACCATATCCTCTGAAATTTCAACAAACTGACTGATCATTGCCAGGTTAGTAGAGCCATCAGGAACTACTTTAGGTCGATCTGCCATGGCCCTTGGCTGAAACTGTGAGTCAATATAGGGCATCATGCATGGAATTACATTTATTACATCTTCTATAATTTCTTTGATTTCATCTTCAAAGTGAAGATGATGCAACAATTCAATCAGTATTTCTTCCCCTGTACAATCCACCATGGGTTTTTTGACATAATCCCCAACTTTATCGGTAAATAGGCCGTATCCCCAGAAAATAGTCTGATCTGCAGGCTGATTTTTAAAGTGGGGCTGAGCCGCCACAACAATCGACATTCGCCAGCTGGAATCCTTAAAGGTCATCAAGGCTCCACTACCGGGAACATTGCGAGAATACTTCTCAATTTTCTTAAGCAGCTTGTTACCCTTCAATGTTACTGTAAAGGATTCCCAGTTAGTTTGAGATGGATTTCCAAAGAATGGTATAGGGTTCCCCAACCCCTGTTTTTTAGCAGCAATATTAGCCCATAGTTTACCTGACACCGGATTCGTTGGCTTATAAGGGGCGGGTGTATGCAGATCCCCTAGGGTTGCACAGTCGGTCATACAGCCGTTGGTGACAATGCAAAGATCCCCATCATGCAATTGGATCATGTCGTCACCCTTCTCATCGGTATAGTGGATCGCCGTTACGGTGATCCCCTCCCCTTCCTCAAAATCTAGATCATTTACATTACATTTTAACGAAAAGTCCACGCCATGATCCTCAAGATAGGCCTTCAGGGGCAAGATAACTGAGTCATATTGATTATAAGGGGTTCTGGTTACACCCTCTAGGGTTTGAATACGAGAAAACTCAAAGATCATGCGGTTCATATAGCGTCTTAATTCAAACAAACTTGACCATTCCTGAAAGGCAAAGGTGGTTTGCCACATATACCAGAAATTTGTCTCAAAGAAATGCCGTCCAAACCAGTCAGAAATTTTAAGATTGTCAAGCTTTTCCTCTGGGGTTATCATAAGCTTCAGCATTGCCATGCGATCATTGTTATCAAAGCCCATACTCATAACGTCCAAAATCTCCCCATCCTTATTAATCAGTCTGGCATTGGAATGGGTAGGGTGAGCGTGGTCAAAGGCCAATATTTCTTCGCTGACACTTATCTCCTCCTGCTCCAAAGAAGGGATGGAATAGAACAGCTCCCAGAAATTCTCGTAGGTCTCCTCATTCAGCATTCTGCCACCCCGGCAGACAAAGCCTCCCTCTGGGGTACCAATTCCGTCATTGGAACCACCAAGAATAGACATGCTCTCGAGAACATGGATGTTTTGACCCTTAAAATCACAGTCTCGGATTAGGTAGGCAGCCCCTGCAAGGGAGGCCAATCCTCCACCTACGAAATAAACCTGTTTGTTGCCATAATCTTTTTTCATAGTCATAACCTCCTGATAATGATATTTTCAAGGATGATCTTACCTTGTAAGTACATTGTAATCATCATCAGAGGAGAGCACCATAGACAATGGTCGCCCTGTGTTTAAACTTTATACATCACTGCCTTTTTGTATAAAACGCTGCCCCTTTCCCTGGAAAAAAACTCTATCTATAATAAAGGGAAGGTACTCCCCCTCCAGGGTTTTCCTTCCCTTTACTGATTATATTTTAATAGGGCTCTTTTAATATCCCCGGCGATTAGTTTACTCAGCTTGTCAATAATGTCTTCAGGATCCTCCTTCATTCCCGTACGAATCCACTCCAGCATCAGTCCAACAAAGGCATATTTATAAAAATCTGCGATGAATTTTTTATTTTCCTCTGTAACCTTAAGCCCTTCCGCCTGTTCATTGATTACCCCCTCTAACAGGCTAAATACTGCACTGTACAGATGACGTTCCAATTGTTCACGTTTTATAGAATAATATACATTGGTCACCACTATTTGATTGTCCTTTACATATTGAAACACCTGTAAAAAGCCCTGTCGCCAGCTGCTGTAGGTCTTTTTTCCATCTAAAGCCCTTTCAGCTTCTGTTACAAATATCCATTCCAACAAATCGTAAACATCTTGAAAATGATAATAGAAGGTCTGTCGATTAACTTCACAGTCCTCTGCAATATCCTTTACCGTAATCTTATCGAGGGTAGCCTTTGACAACAGCTTTTTTAAAGACGAAGCCAATGCCTTTTTAGTGGTCTGGGCCATATCTTCACCTCACTTTTCCTATTGATCTATTTAGGGTGTGTCTGAATACTCCGAAGGGTGCAGATTTTACTGAATTTTTGTTCCAAGAAGGCGCTTTTTTGAAGGCATACCAGGGGTACGTCAAGGAAAAGCAACGCTGCGTGGGACAAAAAAGCGGTGAAAGATGCCCTTGAGTGGGTTTTCACACACGCCCTAATGAAAAAATGTAATTTTTAACTATTATATCATAATCTATACAGATTTCTTGGGCACCTGTGAGTATTTAATAATAAGTTAAGAAAAAACACCTTTGAGGGGAATCCCCGGAAGTCCACATGAAAATGGACATTGCTTTATAGCGGATGCTAAGGCAGCTATGATCATTACGATAACTTACCCTGCTATTCCTTTATAAAATCAATTTTATCCAGGTTTTCCATGGGAGTTACTGGTTGAAAAGCTGCTGTCTTTTGTGCTATGCTAATAGCATGGGAGAAAGGACTGATTTTATGGAAAAGCTAAAGGATTTGCTGCATGATTTCACTGACATTTTATTAGCTATTGTAATTGCCTTTGCAATGTTTGCAGTAGTTTCGCTGTACTTGGGAGATTGGTTTCAGACAGATAAAAATATCGTAGTAGCCAATGAGCAAACCCCAGATGATACAGTACCCGTTACCCCTGAGGTGGAGGATTCCGAGGAAGAGGCTCCAGAGGATAACACATCCCAGGAGGAAGAAGAAGCCCCCTCAGACACCGAGGCCCCAGAGGATGAAGGGAACGAAGAAGAAGCTGCACCTCCAGTCACGGTGGTTGAGGTGAAAACAATTACAATCCCCAATGGTACCCCTGGGGTAGGCATTGCCACCATTCTTCTTGAAAACGGATTGATTGAAAATACTGCCGATTTTATTAATACGGCTGAGAACCTATCACTGTCATTAAAGCTAAAGTCAGGGACCTTTGAAATTCCTACCGATGCCACCATTGAAGAAATGGTGAAAATTATTGCCAAACAAAATTAGAGTTAATAGCGTTATCGCTAGCCCGTCTAAAAAAACCAGCCAGGAACATTTCTATTACATATCCTGCTGGTTTTTATTTTTTATCCTACCTTTAATTCGCCCTCCACAAGGGCTTCCATTGAATGGATATATAGGTCTGCTTCTTCCCTAAGGCAAGCTTCATCATCCTTTGCATGGGGGTCATATACTGCAATAACCTTCATTCCCGCTGCCTTTGCTCCCCTTACCCCTGCCACAGAATCTTCAAACACCAGGGCCTGTTCTGCAGGCACCTTCAAATTAGCAGCTGCCTTTATGAATACATCAGGGGAGGGCTTTCCTCGCTTTACCTCACAGGAAGTAACAATGGTACTAAAATAGCCTTTTATTTGATGCTGCTCCAGCACAGCCTCTAGAAGCGCTCTTGAACAGCTGGAGGCAATTCCCATTTTCATTCCCCTATTTTTAAATAATTCCAATAGGGCCTTAGTTCCTGGCTTCAATGGCACCCTATTGGCATAATAATCTTTGCCCATTTGAATCCACTCTGCCTTAATTTCCTCTATTGATTCTCTGAGCATGAAGGTTTCCTTAAACAGCTGAGCAGTTTCTGTGAAGCTTTTTCCCTCTGTCAGCTTATTGATGTTGTCAGGAACTCCTAGTCCTCGCTTATTTAAAAAGTCCAAGTCAATTTTATACCATACGCCCATGGAGTCCACCAGGGTGCCATCCAAGTCAAAAATGACCCCCTTTATTTTTTGCAGCATTAATTTTCCCCCTTTAACAACCATTAGTTTTATATTCATTACTATTGTACAATACTTTTCACTATTTTTCATCTTGAATACGATTCATATTATCTCGACTATTCCTGGTGTACTCGTTTAGCTTCTTTAAGCTGATAACCCACAGAAAAATAACATAGGGGATAAACACCAGCATTAAAATGGGGATTTGTGCCATTAATATGAAGTTAAAGAGTCCATGTAAAAAGATGGGGATCAATAACGACCTGGTTAAATATTGTCTTTTTTCTCCAGGGGTTTTGGCGTACTTTGCTAAGGACAAGTAGTAGCCCATGGTTATGGCAAAGAGGGTATGGGCAGGAACCGATAAAATCCCTCTTAAGATTCCTACATAATAGTTTCCTGTATAGCGCATGACGACATACATAATATTTTCAACAGTGGCAAAACCAAGGGCCGAAAAAGCACAATAGACGATTCCATCAAGCTTCTCATTGAAATGCTTTGTGTGGTAGGCTCCATAGAGGACCACTGCTCGCTTGAAATATTCTTCTGTAAATCCTGCTACAATAAAGGCAGTATAGGCTATGCCTAAAAGTCCAGTAAAGATATTAAGCCGTAACAGCAGCCGTTCAACGAATAGTACAGGAATTACAGAGAGGGCTCCCAGCCCGAAGATTTTAAACAGCAGGGGAAGCGGCTCCCGATCGTAGCGATCGTTCAGATATAGAGCGGCGGCCAAGGCAATTCCTGGTGCAATAGCAATAACGAAGAGTCTAAGCAAGAGTTATTTCACCTTCCTTTTTCCTTTTTTTAAAGCAGTATTAGTATTATGCTTTAACAGGACTTCTATCCAGCCTATTCTATGCCTTATCTTAACAAATGATATCAGTCGATTATCGCCTTTTTTGAATGAGCTTTGGTGAACTTCCTTTTCTTACTGTAATTGATTAACGATAGCCTCAACTTGAGACAGCATCTGATTTCTAGCCTCATCGCTTGTATCTGGCACCTCATATAATATCTGATGATTCACATCCGTTATTCCACATACTTTAAATATTCCATTGGATAAAATACCCTTTATATAGGTAATTAAATTTTCTTTCGTCAGCTCTTCCTCACTCCGGGCAGAGGTTGAGAATATTAACAGCTTTTTATTAATTAGCTGCCCTTCCTGGGTGCCATCCTCCCTTTCGAGGAACGCAAAACCCTTGGTCAGAACCCGGTCGAACCAGCCCTTTACGATTGCCGGCGGTCCACTCCACCAGATGGGATAAATTAAAATTATGGTATCGGCCCATTCCACATCAATTTGTTCCAGGGCTATATCCTCGTCTCTTGTCCCCTTTTCAATCTTAATATAATCATTCATTGTCAAAATAGGATTAAAATTATTGTCATACAGATTCTTGATAATATATTCAACGCCTTTACGCTTTAACGTATCCTCCGCAATTCTTAATATGTTCCCATTAAAGCTGTCTATATTGGGGTGCCCAAAAATAATTAAAGCCCTCATCTAATTCGCCTCCTAATATTTTTATAATTATTATGGGCTAATGAAGGGCTCCTAATTCATATATTAATTTAAGCTATATTCTTAAAACACTTATTTAATGATTTTTTCCAGGTTTCAAGCCAAAAAGACTCCCAATTAACCCCAATATTCCACTTAAAGCCAGTAGTAAGATAATGATCCCTGACAGGAGGGTATCCTTCGATGGCAAGGGAAGAAAGGGCAGCGGCCCCATCAACTGCCCATAGACTTTGTCTACGGTAAAGGCTGATATCATGATGGCTAAAAGACCGCCTCCCAGGGTTAGAAATAGGCCACCTAATAAAAAAGGCAGGGCGATAAATGTCTCAGGGGCCCCCAATAGCCTAAGGGTATTTATCTGATCTTGATTATGATGGATTCCCAATCGAATCATATGGGAGATTATTACCAGGGTAGAAATCCCCACAGCAGTAATCACCAAGTACCCTAAAAGCTTTAGGGTCTCTGCAATATTTTTTAGTCGATCCAGCACCTGTCGATTATCCCGAATATGACTGATGCCAGATAGGCCAGTCATCTCTTCTAACACCTCATCTATTTCTTCCAGAGAGATTTTTACTTCAATAAAAGCACTGAAGGGACTGTCATCAAAATATTCCAGCACTTGAGCCTCCTGCCCCAGAATTTCAACCATTCTATCCTGTGCCTCGGTCTCATTCACCACCCGGGCCTCCCGTACCCCCTCGATCAACTTGATTTTATCAATCAATTGAAGACGCGCCGCTTCACTAAGGTCATCCTGATAGTAGACATTGATTTCTGCTTCCCCCTGAAGCACTTCAACTACCTGATTACTAACCCACCATCCTGAGATTACCATGGCAAGAATAAAGAAGATGAGTCCTGTACTTAACAGGGATAAACTATTGGATACTAAGTTTAGTCGGATAATTGTCTTTGCTTCTTTAATAAAGTAGCCTATATTAGCTATCACATTTTTCATTTTGCTGTTCCCAACCCTTCTATAGCGATACTCCCTGCTTCCACCTGGATCAGCATCCCTTCTTCTTTCCTATCAATTAAATGGGTGGCATGGGTTGTTATAAGGATTGTGGTCTCCTGATCCTTAAGGGAAATTAAAAGATCCAGAATATTTAAGGCATTATCGGTGTCTAGATTTCCCGTTGGTTCATCAGCCAATATCAGTTTAGGCCTTCTGGCTACGGCCCTGGCAATGGCTACCCTTTGGCTTTGCCCCCAGGATAGATTTTCTACGGGGGTAAAGGCCTTATGACCTAATCCCACCTTCAGAAGGGCTTCACTGGCCCTTTCCTTTAATTGTCCAGAGGAGAACCCTAAAAAACGCATTCCCAGCATCACATTTTCCATGGCAGTTCGGCCCTTAATCAGCTTAAATTCTTGAAAAACAGGTCCAATCAAGGTTCGCAGCTGTCGTATATTTCCTTTGTTTTCCTTTAAAATTGGTCTTCCCAGTACGGTTAAAGACCCTGCTGTAGGGTATTCCATTCCCATAAATAATTTCAATAGACTGGTTTTCCCTGAGCCACTGGGTCCCGTAATATAAACAACCTCCCCAGGCTTAATCTGCAGGTCCACGTTTTTTAGGGCAATTGTTCCGTCTGAATAGGTTAACCCTACATTACTTGCTTCTATCACAGGTCTTTTCCCCCTTTTATTAAAATAAAGATAGTCTGGCTAATATGTCGATATAGCCCTGTTTAATTTCTATGGATTGCAAGGTATTATTTCCTATCAGCGGTTGGAGATCGAAATGAATATTCCCCTGGCGAAATAGCTCCTCAATGGAGGAAGGCTCTAAGGACATACCATAAAAGCTTCCTTCCTTAATTTGAAGCATAAGGGTCTGGCCATCCTGAATGACAAAGTCCCCTGCCAAAACGAGGTTTTTTTCTGGTAATTCCATCTGAATTTTACCTGGTAAAAAGCTGAATTTCAGCTCTGAAAGCAGGGGATTTCCAGAAAAAATATCATTAAAGGTCTTCTCGTCAATGGTACCTTTGACTCCCAAAAGGGTGAAACTGGTCTTAACGGCGTCAAAGGGCAGGTTCCTCTCTGAAATCATTTGAGACACAACCCCGATTGTCTCAGAAAAAAAGGGCTTTAAGTTATCCCATTCCTGCTGTAGACTAGTAAAATATTCCTGATAGTAATCCCGTTCTTCATCTAGGGAGGCTAGATAGGCCTCCTGCTCATTCCTAAGTTGAATATTCCTCTCTATAGCTTCTCTAAGGCTTACCTGCTTTTCTTCCAGGGCCCTCAGCTTTTCATCAAAATCCTTTTTTTCCAGGGTAAGCTTATCCTGGCTGTTCTCAAGGTCATCCAATAGCTCCCCCGTATTACGGGTAAGGTCCCGAAGGGCATTTATTCTTCTAATCAAGGTTTTTATACTATCGGAACTCAAAATAATTTCTAAATAGGAGCCAGGCCCGCTACGCTGATAGCTTCTAAGAACTTCCTTTAGTGCTGTACTCTTTTTTTGAAATCGGCCTTCTTCCTCAGCAATTAGCCCCTCCAAGTCTTGAATCTCTTGATTCATAACTGCTATCTCTTGGGACATTACTACTTCTTCCCGCTCCATCTCTTCAATTTCCTGCAGTAATAAAAAAAGACCCTGCAGCACTTCCCTTTCCTCCTGAGATATTCCCTCAAGCTTTTCTTGAACATCTGAAAGGGATTCTGTCTGTCCAAGGGCTTTACCTGGCACTGCCACAGACCAGCCCAGGGATAAGACCAGTACTAAAAGAAGCCCAATTTTCATTCCTTTTTTCTTATACATGGAGCACCCTTCCCAACATAGTTTTATAATCAATTACTCTAATTTTACCAGAATCTTCATCATACTAAAACCCTTTTTCCAAGTGGCGCTACCCGAAAACAGAAAAAAGGCCAGGACAAACTATTATCCTATAGCCTTCTTTTCCCCTCGCCCATGGGGCTACCTTTTGGTGAATTGATACGATCATCTCTCCACTTTTTTAACGCTCTTCGGGCTTCTGATATGGTTAGTGCCATATCTTCCAATTCAAATTTATCCTTATTTTTAAGTATTTCCATCAGATGGGCAACCCTGGGTAACCGCAGCTGAATATTTCTAAGTAGTGCTGGTTTAGAAAAAACCTCCTTGGGTGACCCTTCTACCAATACCGAGCCTTGGTCCATGACATAGGCATAATCACAATATAGGGGCACAATATCGATATCATGGGTTGAAATAACCACAGATAACCCCAGTTCCTTCTGTATCTCTCTAAGGAGCTTCATAATTTCACTAACTCCCATTGGGTCAAGGCCTGCAGTCGGTTCATCAAGCACCAGCACCTCTGGCTCCATGGCCAGGACTCCAGCAATGGCTACACGCTTTTTCTGACCAAAGCTTAGGCAATGGGTTGGCTTATCCTTTAGATGCAATATCCCTGTTCTCTCCATAGCAGTTTTTACCCGCTTGCGAACTTCATCTTCGGGCAGCTTCAGATTAATAGCTCCAAAGGAAATATCTTGACTTACGCTCGCAGAAAATAATTGACTGTCAGGATCTTGAAATACGATTCCGATGGATTTACGAAGGTCTTTCAGTCCTTTTCGGGAATAATCGATCGGAATCCCCTTAAATAAGACCTCACCCTTTGTAGGCCTATAGATTCCGTTTAGAGAAAGGAATAATGTTGATTTTCCTGCCCCATTTCCACCTAATACTGCAGTTGTCTTACCTTGTTTTATCCCAAGGGTTAATCCCTTTAAGGCATGGGTGCCATCATTATAGGTGTAATGAAGGTCTCGAACTTCTAGTATATTTTTGCTCATCTTCGACCTCCTATATTCATTTTAGAACGATTCCTGCTGCAATAAGCAAAGCATTAACTGCTATAATTAGAAAATACCCAAGCCAATGCTTCTCGTAGGCTTCCTCAAGTACATTAAGCTCGCCTTCATAACCTCTGGCCTCCAGGGCCGTATATATCTCATCTGATCGTTTATAGGATCTGATAAAGAGCATTGAAGCCAATGCTCCTATCGAGCGATACCCCGTTGAAAGATTCCTATAGCCCAATCGGCAATTCTGAGCATTATATATGGTATCTGTTGTTTCAAGCAATATGAAAATAAATCGATAAACAAGCCCCATCAGCTCCACTAAGAGCTTGGGAAATCTTAGGCTTCGAAGTGCTGCCAATATATCTACCATGGGTGTGTTAAGGGATAAAAAGTATAGACAGGACACAGAACCCATGGCCTTTAAAAAAAGTCTGCCTGCCTCCTGCAGTCCCGTATGAGAAAAGCCGATCCAGATACCAGCAACCGAAATTGGCGATAACAATCCTACTGATTGCTTCGATACATTCACTGCTATCGTAAAAACCCCAATAAACAAAAAAGACATCGGAACTAGTAATAGCTTACAATAAAAGCGGGGGGACGTTCCCCCCCTTATCACAGTTACGAACCCCATTATAAAAATTACTGCAAGGGATATTAATTCATGGTCCGCCCAAATACATACTGCCAATGTAAGAAAGGCAAAGATAACCTTTTGCAAGGGGTCTGTTTGCTTCAATTTTGATTTGTAGGCATACTTGTCTATTAAAATCATAGCCTACTTTGTCTTACGCCCCTTCAAATAACCTAATCCATAACCAATGATACCAGCACCAATGGCAGCCTGCAATGCAAAAAGTGAGCTTTCTATTTCTCCACTCTTTGGTTCAAAAATAGGAGAAAACCAAGGTTCGTAATCGGCGCTGATTTCTGTAATTGCCTCCTCGGCTTTTCCGTCAGCTCCCCCGAACTCAGCATCCTTCGCAACAAACAATGGAATAATAGCTAAAATCACCACAATAAGGATTAACATTAGGTTAATAAGAATACTTCTTTTTTTAGATTGCTTAATAGATTCACTCTGCATGCTTTAGGCCCCCCTTGGAAAATATATTTAGGCTCTTAAACTCATCCTTACCATAGGCAGCAATGGCATTAAATATTAGTATGGTAAGGATTCCCTCGCTTATGGCAAGGGGAATTTGTGTCACGGCGAAAATTCCCATAAACTTTGCAAGGGAAGCACTAAAGCCCCCAACCTCAGCAGGGAAAGCAAGGGCAAGCTGTATTGATGTAACTACATAGGTCATGAGATTACCAAGGGCTGCAGCAAGAAATACAGCCAACCATTGTGGTCCATTTGCCTTCTTTACCAGTTTATAGGTTCCAAAGGCAACTAACGGCCCAACCACTGCCATTGAAAAAGCATTGGCTCCCAGGGTAGTTAATCCTCCATGGGCTAAAAGAATCGCTTGAAATAAAAGTACAATTAATCCAAGAACAGACATGGCTGTCGGTCCAAATAGTATTGCTCCCAGTCCTACCCCGGTTGGGTGCGAGCAGCTTCCGGTAACAGAGGGTATTTTTAACGCGGACAGCACAAAAGCAAATGCCCCTGCCATCGCAAGGAGTATCTTTAACCGAGGATTTTCACGGATCGTTTTATTGATTGAAAACAATCCTAAAACCACAAAGGGAATTGTCAATGCTCCCCATGAAATCGCCCACATAGGTGGTAGGAATCCTTCCATAATATGCATTGCAGATGCTGTAATTGGCATAAATATAAGCATAAGACCAAGGCCAATGGCCACTTGACATCGTTTTGACAATATAAACACTCCCCATATATTATTTTTAAAACAAAAAACCTCTCAACCAAAACAGTCAAGAGGCTATGGAAACCAATACAAATATTGCGTATGCATGGAATACACCCCCTATCGCTCGTAGAGTTCATGGTGCTGTCAACAGGCAGGTCTTCTGGCTTAAGCATCATCGCCCTTACAGCCTTCCCGGTTTCCCAGTGGCATTTAGCAAGGACTCCTCTTTCACAGCGGCGGGACCGCGTGGGATTCTAACCCACTTCCCTTTTCATCGGTACATAAATATAAAATCACATACCGACACCTGTTTTGTATAATTTTCAACTCAATTATACACCTTAATCTTCATGCTAACAAGTTTTTTCTTTAATTGTATTATAATGTAAATTTACACGATTTAACACACACCCTTATTTATCCCCCTTGGGACTATATACAGGGGATTATTTCTTGGTCCCCCTTTATTTCTCTGCTCCCTCCAATGTTCTTTCCCATTTTTCATACAGCTCATTTATTTGTTGATTTAATTGCTCCCTTTCACGCTCAAAGCGATTTAATATTACATGGTCAAATGGATTGTTTTCCATTTCCTCCGTCAGAGCAATCTGCTTTATTTCCAATTCTTCTATTTCTCTTTCAATTGCTTCCCTATTGGCAAAAGGTGTAGACTCTGCCTCTGGCTGTCTCAATCTTAAGTTTTTTTCACGTTCCTTCAAGGCTGGCCTTAGAGGGAGCGTGTTAGTGGCTGCTATCCTTCGCTTCTTTTCCTCTAAATAGCTTTGGTATCCAAAGGAATACATCTTAAGTTTTCCCGCTTCTATGGATAGGATTTTATCAGCTACCTTTTCAATAAAATAGCGGTCATGGGATACAAAAAACAGGGTTCCCTCATAGGACATTAAGGTATCCTCCAGGACCTCCCTAGACTCAATATCAAGATGATTAGTAGGCTCATCAAGAAGTAAAAGATTTACCTTCTCATAGGTAAGGGAACATAGCATCAGTCGGCTTTTTTCACCGCCAGATAAATTTTTAATTCGCTTGTTTACATCCTCCTGCATAAAGAGCATCTTAGCAAGAACTCCTCTTGCTTCCCCCTGGGAAATATTATGATAATCAGAAAAATGTTGAACCAATGTCTTTTCTTCATCCTCAAAGATAATCTGTTGAGGAAGATAACCAATTTTCAAACCCGCTCCCAGCTTTATACTTCCCCTATCGGGAGACGCTTCACCCAAGATCAACTTAAGCAATGTTGTTTTTCCACTGCCGTTAGGTCCCATCAGGCAAATGCTGTCCTGATAAAAAACGGTAAAACCTCCTTGATCAATCAAGGACTTTGATCCGTAGGCTTTTTCTATCCCCTCTGCTGAGATAACCCGTTTACCCGATCTGTTTTCTAGGGTAGCCTCCATTCTAATTCTACGATTTTCTAATATGGGTCTATCCAACACATTGATTTTTTCCAGCCTTTTTTCTAGCTCCTTTGCTCGTTTATACATTGTCTCGCTATCACGCATGGCTCCCCAAACTCGATAGCGATGGATCTGCTCTTTCATTCGATCTATTTGTTTTTGTTGATTTTGATACCTTCTAAAATCTTCAAGAATTCTTCGTTCCTTCTCAACCACATAAGCACTGTAATTACCATAATAGGTGCTCATTTCCTGGGGCTTGAGCTCAAGAATCTTAGTAGTCACTTTATCGAGAAAATAACGATCATGGGAAATCATCATAACGGTTCCCTTGTAATCCTTTAAAAAGTCTTCCAGCCACTCAATTGATTCGATGTCAAGGTGGTTGGTGGGTTCATCCAATAAAAGAATATCGGGGGACTCTAAAAGCAGTTGTGCTAAAATCACACGGGTTTTTTCACCGCCGCTTAAGGCTTTAAAGGCCATGTTCCTGATCTCATCATTAATTTCGAGACCTTGACATACTCGGTTAATCTTTGTTTCCATCTGATAGCCATCGAGTCCTTCATAGGCTTCTAGATATTGTCCGTAGTTTTTCATTGCCTTTTCCAGTGCTTCATCAGCCAACCGGGTCAATTGCTTTTCTAATTCTGCAATTCTTTTTTGAAGTACAGTAAGCTCTCCAAATGCTTGCTGCAATACATCCTCAACCCGTAATCCTTCCTCCACATGATGAATTTGCTCTAGATACCCCAGTCTTGCTCCCTTTCTAATGCTAATGCTGCCTTCCTGGTAGTCCTCCATACCCATCAATATTTTTATCAAGGTGGTTTTGCCACAGCCATTTTGCCCAATCAGCCCAACTCTTTCTCCGGTTTTTATTTCAAAGGATATACTTTCAAATATTTTATTGGCACCATAGTATTTTTTTAGTTCACTTACATTACATTCTATCATAGTCAGTTCCTCACTTTTTTGTAGTTGTTAGCTGCAACACGCCCTTCCACACCCTGATCCTGACTAGAAGCTGAAACAAAAAAACCCAAGGCCAATTAGCCTTGGGATAAATACATAGTCAATATGAAAAATAGTCAATTATTCATATTCAACCGGCAGTATTTGACCTTGTTCACTAATAGGATCTTTGCAGCTTGAATCTTAAAATTGGACGCACCTCTCCCGTAAACGGGTAATTTTGCTGTCATAACTGATTCAAATGTGATCCATTTTAGTGAAGCGTTCATAAGATCAATTCCTATCTACAGCCCTTGGACTGTATGCCTTTCATCATTATTTACTCTTTATTATATGATGACCCAGGTCAATTTGTCAACTAATTCCACCTTGTTTAAGCATTGTCCCTTATCAGAAATAAGGATATAATGGTAAATAAGTTTTTACATTCTTTATCAAAAAAATATTGGGGGAATAAATATGTTTAATCCTGATTTTTCAAATGCGGTAAAAGTGTTAGACAGTTCAACAAGTAAAAATGGGTCAGTTTTTGAAGTAATAGAATATATCAAACCCAGACATCATATTGATTTTAATGTAGCAACATCTACATATTCACATTCCATAGGTGAAAAGCTTAGACAAGTTCGAATTAGTATTAATAACGAGGGTGTTATAGTACAGCCTAAAGCCCTACAGTTTGTCAAGGGCCCCATTCATATTGAATCTTTACAAAATGTGACCTCCGCTTCAAAGGGATTTTTCAAGAGTGTAGGTACTGGAGAATCATCCTTTACATCAAGATATTCCGGGAAATACGGTGAAATATACTTAGATCCTTCCTATAAATATTATTATATTTTAGAATTATCTAATGAAGAACTAATTTTAGATGATGGAATGTTCTATTGCTGTGAAGAAAGTATTACACTTTCTGTACATACCAATAAAAATGTGGCAGCAGCATTAGTTAGCGGAGACGGTTTTAGACAGCCAAAGTTGAGTGGAAGCGGCATTGCTGTTTTAGAAAGCAATATTCCTTTTGATGAGATTCTCATTTACGAGTTAAATAATGAGACTTTAAAAATAGACGGCAATTATTCCATCGTCATAAGAGGAAATATTGAAACATCAATAGAGAAATCAAAACGTGAAGGGTTTCTACAAACATTTAACGGCACTGGTGAGGTTTGGATCGCCCCTACTAGAAAAAATATACCTATTAATTGTTAATGTAGGCACTATAAAACAGTGACTTCCTAAGTAAGAATTCTAAGAGGCTATCTACGACAAACAAGACCAGGAAACACTGGTCTTGTTTTTAATAAGTTGCATCACCTTCGTATCCATCAAATAGCACCCATATGGAGTCCATATTAATATCATGA
>SWCF01004214.1_pt2 | contig 89918 bp, 81 predicted proteins | sample 4690081 | NCBI WGS metagenome assembly SWCF01 (sample SAMN10267280, study PRJNA491770) | bioreactor metagenome | isolation source: DHS bioreactor inoculated with | place: Japan: off Shimokita Peninsula
TAACTACTAACTACTAACTACTAACTACTAACTACTAACTACTAACTCACTCAACACCTTCGAAATGATTTCATATTCAAAGCCTTTTCTTTGAAGGAAGGCGCCAAGCTTTCTATACTGAGATTTTGTATCGTCATTTTTATAGGTGGTTTGAAGTTTTTTTGTTGCAAGTTCTAAAGCAGCTTGACATTGTTGATCTGAATCTGATAGTTCATCTATAGTAGTACTAATTATATCTTTTGAGACACCTTTTTTTAGTAATTCCTGTTTAAGTCTAATTTTACCTAATTTTTGAGTTCTCATTTTGCTCTTAACATAATCGGAAGCAAAGTTTTCATCATCTATATATTTATATTGTTTTAAAAAAGAGATAGTGTTTTTAATAGTTTCTTCATTATATTCTTTTTCTTTCATTTTGTTTATTATCTCCCGCTCACTTCTATTTCTAAAAGACAGTAGTCTTAGACTGTAATTATTTGCAGAACTTTGTTCTTCGTCATAGACAATATTTTGTAGATCATGAGAGGTAACTTTCATTCCTTTTCCAAGGCTATGCCTAACAAGTACATCCTCAGAAATTCCAATATAATATTCTCCATTTATGTATATAGAGTATCTTTTTTTATTTTTTGATTGTTGTTCAATTTTAGTAATAATATTTTCGTTTTCCTTCAACATGTAAATTCACCTCGTTTTATAATAATTGTACTACAGTTACCCACTTATGTTAAAATGTTTCTAAACTATATTTTTCTAAAAACATAATTTCTTCATATTTTTTTGATAAAATAACTTAAAATAGGGATAATGCGACATAAATACACGGAACGGTTACAAACCGTTCCCTACGACAATACAAAAAAATGTTTCTCTGTAGGGAAGGGTTTGTAACCCTTCCAGTCGTACCTACGCAGGTTGTCGGTTAAGGTCAAGAGCAAGATCCTTCGTGTTCACTCAGGATGACATTTTCGGGGGCTTTTCTTCTCGCCCTGTCATCCTGGGCGTATACGAAGGATCCATATCTTAGGGTTTAGGGTTTGTTTTTAGGGTCAAGTGAAAGATCCTTCACATACGCTCAGGATGACATTTTTGGGGGCTTTTCTTCTCGCCCTGTCATCCTGAGTGTATACGAAGGATCTGTGTTTTCATGTTTTAACCTTATCCTCAACCTCAACCTATGCGTCGGTACGTCGCATTATCCCTAATATATGAAAATGGAAAAGAGGAAATTTTAATGAATGAAAAAATAAAAATATTGGTAGTGGATGATGAGAAGAAGATATTAGAGGTTGTAGAGGCCTATCTTGAAAAAGAAGGATATGAGGTAATAACAGCAGAGGATGGAAAGCAGGCTATGGATTTATTTAATACGGAAAATCCTCATCTTGTAGTTTTAGATTTAATGCTACCTGGGTTATCTGGTGAGGAAATATGTAGTAGGATAAGAACAAGTTCTGATGTTCCTATAATTATGCTAACAGCAAAAAATGAAGAAAATGAAAAACTAGAGGGACTATCCATAGGTGCTGATGATTATCTTACCAAACCTTTTAGCCCTAGAGAGTTAGTTGGAAGAATAAGAGCTTTAATTAGAAGGGCTTATAGACAAAATAATGTTATGGCAGACTATCTAGTATTTAATCAAGGGGATTTAGAGGTGAATATAAAAAAGATGTCTGTAAAGAAAAAAGGACAGCAAGTAATATTGACACCTAATGAATTTAAGGTATTGAATACCCTTCTTACTAATCCAGGACAAATTTTTTCCAGAGAACAGCTTGTAGAAAAAATATTTGGATTAGATTATGATGGTTTTGATAGAACTATAGACACTCATATTAAAAATCTCAGACAAAAAATAGAAGATGATTCAAAAAAACCTATTTATATTATCACTGTTTATGGGATGGGATATAAATTTGGAGGAAGTAAATGAAAATCAAGCTATGGAAAAAAAATACATTAAGTTTCTTGCTTGCTATTATAGGAGCTATACTAATAACTAGTTTTGTTGCCAACTATATGATTGATAATAGATTTGAAGATTATCTTTTAGAGTCACATGAAGAAAAAATAGAAAAGATAATAGACCTGATACAGGATCTATACAGAGAAGATACAGGATTTTCAGGAGTTGAAAATGAACTTAAAAGATATGCTGTGCTAGAGGAATTATATATAGAGATACTAGACAATAATAATAATGTAATTTTCTCTTCGGGATATAATACTATAAGACCCAAGGGAATGATGGGAATGATGCATGGAAATAGAAGGAATCACATGGGTGAATATCATGAAGAAACCTACTCCCTTATTAAGAAAGGTAATAAATTTGCTGCTTTGAAGGTTGGATATTATGGTAAATGGAATCAAACTGAAAATGATATGATGTTTAAAGAAACTCTTAACAATTCTTTTTTCATTTCAATGACTGCTGCACTTATTTTTGGTTTAATCATAAGTTTAATTTTATCAAGACATCTTACAATCCCATTAGTTAAATTAACCAAAATATCTAATGAAATGAGGGATGGAAATTTAAATATACGATCGGATATAAATTCTAGCACATTAGAAATTGAAGAATTATCTCAATCTATAAATTACTTGGCAAAAACACTTCAACAGCAGGAGAAGCTTAGAAAAAGAATGACCTCAGATATGGCTCACGAATTAAGAACACCTTTAACAACTCTTCAAACACATGTAGAAGCAATGATAGATGGAGTATGGGATCCAAATCAAGAAAAATTAGAGGGCTGTCATGAAGAGATACTTCGGCTTACAAAGTTAGTAAATAATCTTCAAGACCTAGCAAAACTAGAAGAATCTAATCTTGCACTGAATAAAAGTGAATTTAATCTGTCTTTAGAGTTGGAAAAGATACTTGAAGGCTTTCAGCCACAATATAAAAATAAAGGTTTAGAAATAGTTAAAAATATAGAAAAAGATATATTTGTAATTATGGACAAAGATAAATTAAGGCAAATTATGTTTAACTTACTTTCAAATGCCTATAAATATTCTTATAATAAAGGAAAGGTTTCAGTCATATTAAAAGAGGAAACTAATATACTGAAAATATCAGTTTCAGATAATGGATTAGGCATTGGAAAAGAAGATTTAGAGCATATTTTTGAAAGGTTTTATAGAGGTGATTTATCACGAAATCGTGGTACAGGAGGTACTGGAATAGGACTTACAATTGTAAAAACTTTAGTAGAGGCTCATGGGGGAGAAATAAAGGTTGAGAGTAAACTAGACAAAGGAACCACTTTTTATATTTTACTTCCAAGTAAAAAGGTAGGTAGAAAGTAAAAAATCTTGAAGATACAACTGGTAACATGGGTATATTAATTATATTAGATAAAAAATTATAAAATACCAGATTAAATAAAGGAGGAAAAAAATGAGTGTTCATATTGGTGCAAAATCAGGAGATATAGCAGAAACTATACTATTACCAGGAGATCCTTTAAGGGCTAAACATATAGCAGAAAACTATCTTGAAGATGTAATATGCTATAATGAAGTCCGAGGAATGTACGGTTTTACAGGAAATTACAAAGGAAAAAAGGTTTCAGTACAGGGGACAGGTATGGGTGTACCTTCTATATCTATATATGTAAATGAGTTAATTAACGATTATAATGTAAAAAATCTAATTAGAATTGGTTCTTGCGGCTCTTTACAAGAAAGTATAAAGGTGAGGGATATAGTATTGGCAATGTCTTCATCTACAGATTCAGCAATAAATAAGCTGCGCTTTAACGGTATGGATTTTTCCCCCACTGCCAGTTTTGAATTACTTAAAAAAGCATATGATGTGGCTATAAGTAAAAATATTCATCCCAAGGTGGGTAATGTCCTTACCTCTGATACATTCTATCATGATGAGCCTAACTCATGGAAAAAATGGGCTGCATTTGGAGTTTTAGCTGTAGAAATGGAAACTGCCGCACTATATACCTTGGCAGCTAAATATAATGTCAATGCTTTGACTCTACTTACTGTAAGTGATAGTTTAGTAACAGGTGAATTAACCACATCAGAAGAGAGACAAAAAACATTTACTGATATGATGGAAATTGCTCTGGAGCTTGCATAAGCTAGACAAAACACTTTACCTCTAAGATATTTACATATATATGAGTAATTCACGCATATATTGTAGTATAAGTGTCAAAATTAGGGGAGGGTAAAAATTGGATAAAAGAATTATAGGCTATAAAGAAGATGGAACAAAGGTATATGAACAAAAGGGTATAGGCTCTATGTGCATATTATATTGTGAAAACTGTAAAAAAGTCTTAGCAAAATCTGGGGGAAAGAGAAATATTTATTGCCCAAGTTGTGCTAAAAGTAAAGGAATTATAGAAGAGAAGAAATAGAAAAATAAATAAGTTATTTTATTAAATAGTTTAGATTTAGTGTAGGTACGAATGAATTCGTACCTACTTTGCTTAGGTGATTTAAACTTTAGACTAATTGCAGGTATGAATTGAATGGTATCTATTAAAAAAGGATTATCTGGAAAATTTCAGAGTTCTATTCTATAGGGGATTTTGATTATACCTTTATAATATAGATTTTATCTGATTTACAGGGTAAGTTTTATATAATATAATGTAAGAATGATAAAAATATAAGTTAAATAGTATAGTACGAGGAGAGATGAAATGCAATACAAAAAAATATTTGTACTTCTTATTAAATTATTTGCTGGACTGTTTTTATATTCAGTGGGTATTGTAATGACCATAAATGCTAATATAGGTCTTGCTCCTTGGGATATACTTCATCAAGGAATTTCTTTGCATACTGGTATAACAATGGGTCAAGCTAGTATAGGTATAGGTCTAATAATAGTTATAGTTAATAGTCTTCTAAAAGAAAAGATTGGATGGGGAACATTGGGTAATATGTTTTTCATTGGACTTTTCTTGGATATATTAATGAAGCATAAAGTGATTCCTATTTTTGATAACTTTATTTTACAAGTAATGATGCTTTGTCTAGGAATGTTTGTAATAGGTGTTGCCACTTATTATTATGTTGGTGTTGGTCTTGGTGCAGGCCCTAGAGATGGATTAATGATAGGCTTGACAAAACACACAAATAAGTCTGTTAGATTGGTTCGTAATACTATTGAGACTACAGTCCTTATTTTAGGATATTTTTTAGGGGGATTTCTAGGAGTAGGAACTGTAATAGTTGCCCTTACTATAGGCTATTTTGTTCAATTTGCATTCAAACTTTTTAATTTCGATGTATCAAAAATAGAACACCGATTTATTGAAGATGATGTTAAGTGGATAAAAGAGAAGCTAACCAAAAAACATAATGTTAGATCAGAAAAATAAAAAATATAACCTTTTAAATATGAAAAGTAAGAAAGAATAGCCCTTGGGTTATTCTTTTTTACTTTCTTTTGTAACAGAGAAAATAAAAATTAATATAATATTAATAAAAAGAAGGGGAGGGGTATAGGTGTCTAATGGTAGTAGTGATTTTCAAACAGATCTTACATGGATTGTAATTTTGGGTCTTGTATTTATTCTAGGAACAGGTAGGGGAGTTGCACATGGGGGAGAAGAGCCAATTGTTATATCATAATACCATATAATAATGCTAAGGAGGGTCATCCATGTATTCATCAGACCAACTAGACATATTAATTCAAGAAGCGATGACCAGTTTGGGAATGCAGAATAATACACAGAATGACAATACCAAAAGTAAAAACTATAGTAGGAACACTAAAAGTCAAAAACAAACCAAAAAAAATTTAACATCTGCAGAGGCATTAGTAATTGCAGGTATTCTAGGAGGCTCTCTTACAGTTGATTCAGTTTTAGTTGATGCTAATCAAACAATTAATATTGTCCTGACGGGGTCTTTAAAGAAGAAGAGTAATAATGATAAATTAGATGGTATATTAGACCAGTTAGGTAAGGTGCCATTTGATGATGTGGTGGCTGCAATGCTAAGAAGAATGAGGTGAAAAAATAAATAAAGTGTGCAGTACCATTATTTTGAATAAATTATGGACAAGCTAGTTACAAAAGTAATATAATAAAAAAATTAAACTAATTGACATTAATATATAATAGGTATAAGATTTTTTGTAGGTAGGTTAAATAATTTTATGAAAGTAAATTTATCTATGACTATATGCTATCACATATAAGCAAAGACTATAGGCAGGTGTAATACATGTTTCATATAACAATAGATGAGATTTTAGATATTTGTGCCAATTATAACACGTATATAAAAGCCAGACAGTATTTCTATAGTAGAAGAGTAAAGTCATTGCAATATGATAGGGAGTACAATGAATTTACTGCCATTGTCCAGGGAACAAGAAACTACAAAGTTAAAATGGAATTTAATATGGCAGATCAATTTGCAGATGCAAGTTGCACTTGTCCAGCCTATGACGGTTATTATAACTATTGTAAACATATTGGAGCAGTGTTGTTTGAAATATTAGATAAAGATAAAAGAGAAGAGTTTGATAATAATAGAGATGAAAAATTCACAGAAAGCATATTAGATTTTTTCAATTATAGAAACAGCCATTCCAAGGAAGATGTTAGTATCGAAATAAAGTATGAATTTGCACCTTTAAATGGAACAATAGGTAACTCCTCTCTTATAGGCTTATATATTGGAGAAAAAAGACTTTACAAGCTGAAAAATATTAAAAAATTTGTTGAAAGTATTGAAAAAATGGAAGAAATGTACTTTGGAAAACAATTTACATTTAAACCTCTTATCCATAATTTTAAAGAAGAAGATAGCAAAATTATTAATATTTTAAAGGAATTTTATGAGAATGAAAAATATCTAAAGGATTCATTTTATAGATATAATAATAGAAGTTTTTTTAGTGGGGACAAGTTAAATTTAACTGATGAAGCAACAAAGAGATTTTTTAGGATTATGAAAGACAAAAAATTCAATGGTATTATTAAAGGTAAAGAGTTTAACGAAATTTCTATTTTGGAAGATAAAATTCCAATTGAAATAAATCTAACTAATGAAAAAAATGATTTGTTCTTAAAATTTGATTTAAAAGATAAGACATTCCCTTTAGTAGTGGATGGAGAATATTTTTTTTATGATGGAAATATTTATAGAATACCTGATAAACAACGAGAATATTTCAACCCCTTCTATTGGAGAATTATGAAAGATAAAAAAGATAGGATAAGAATTCCTTCAAAACACACGGAAGAGTTTGTATCAGAAGTGTACCCTCATATATCTCAAATTGGAAATGTTAAAGTAGATAAAAGCTTTGAAGCCTCTATATATAATCCTAAAATTAAACCTGAAATATATTTGGATACATCAGAAAGTGGTATAACCTCTGATGTGAAATTAGTATACGGAGATATAATCATAGTGCCATTTAATAAAGATAAACAAAACAACCGTAAAAATGGCTCTATTCTTATAAGAGATACAGATATAGAAAATAAGATCATGAATATTTTTGATAAATATGATTTTAAAGTTATGCAGGATAAAATTCATTTAGAAGATGAAAACAAGATTTTTGAATTTGTATATTCTGGTTTAAGTGAGCTACAAAAATTATCTGAAGTATTTTATTCAGATAGTTTTAAGGATATGAAGGTTAAAGATGCGTCTTCATTCCATGGAGGGGTAAAATTAAATACAGAAAGAAATTTACTTGAATTTGATTTTGAAATAGATGGAATAGACAGAAAAGAACTTAAAGAACTGTTTAATTCTTTAAAAGAGAAAAAGAAATATTATAAGCTAAAGGACGGTTCCTTCCTACCCTTAGATACTCCTGAGCTTGATAAAATGCAAGATATTATGGAATATATGGACTTGAGTGGGAAGGATTTTGAAAAGGAAACGATCCAGCTTCCAAAGTTTAGAGCATTATTTTTAGACGAACAGATAAAGGATACAGGAAGTCATTTTTTACAAAGAGATTTAAGATTCAAAGAGCTTGTACAAAATATAAAAGAACCAGGGGATATTGATTATACTTTACCGGATAATTTAGAAAATGTACTTAGGAACTATCAGCATTTTGGTTTTAAGTGGTTAAAAACTTTAAGTACTTATGGATTTGGAGGAATACTTGCAGATGACATGGGTCTTGGAAAGACTCTCCAAGTATTAGCATTTTTATTATCTGAAAAGCAGGAAAAAGGGGATAAACCTTCGCTAGTAGTTGTACCGACGTCTTTGGTATACAATTGGGCATCTGAGGTAGAGAAATTCACACCTCAGCTTAAAACTCTTGTTATATCAGGCACAAAGGATGAAAGAGAAGAATATGTAGATAAAGTAGAGGGCTATGATATAGTTATAACTTCGTATCCTTTGATAAGAAGGGATTCAGAGCTATATGAAAAAAGTCTTTTTAGATATTGTATATTAGACGAAGCACAACATATAAAAAATCCTATGTCCATAGGTGCCAAAGCAGTTAAAGCTATAAAGGCAGATAATTACTTTGCATTAACAGGCACCCCTATAGAAAATTCCTTAACAGAACTATGGTCAATATATGACTTTGTAATGCCAGGATACTTTTTATCTCATAACAAATTTAAGAAAAGATTTGAGACCCCAATAATAAAAAATCAAGATAAAGAAGTATTAGAAAAGCTTAAAAAGCACATAAGACCTTTTTTGCTTAGAAGATTAAAAAAGGATGTATTAAAAGAGCTACCTGAAAAGATAGAAACTAAGGTAGTTGCAGAAATGTCTTATGAACAAAAGAAATTATATCTTGCTTATTTACAGCAAATAAAGGGTGAAATAGCTCAAGAGATAAAAGAAAAGGGTTTTAATAAAAGTCATATAAAAATATTAGCAGGATTAACCAGGTTAAGGCAAATATGCTGTGACCCCTCAATGTTTATTGAAGACTTTAAAGGAGAAAGCGGGAAGCTATCCTTGTTGCAAGAAATAATTGATGATGCTTTAGAAAGTAATCATAGAATTCTATTATTTTCTCAGTTCACAAGTATGTTGAAAATAATTAGAGAAGTACTAGATAAAAAGAAAATTGAGTATAAATATTTAGATGGGTCTACTCCTAGTATTGAAAGAGGGAAAATGGTAAATGAATTTAATGATGGTGCAGGACAAATTTTTCTCATATCCCTTAAAGCAGGAGGTACAGGACTGAATCTTACAGGTGCAGATACAGTTATCCATTACGATCCTTGGTGGAATCCTGCAGTAGAAGAACAAGCCACTGATAGAGCCCATAGGATAGGACAAAAAAACTCTGTTCAAGTAATGAAGCTAATAACCAAAGGAACTATAGAGGAAAAAATATATGAGCTACAGCAAAGGAAAAGACAAATGGTAGATTCTATAATAAAACCAGGGGAAACACTTGTATCAAAGCTAACAGAAGAAGAAATAAAATCTTTATTTCAACTATAAAAAAACAAAAAATAATTAAGGGGGATAACAGGATGTTATTAAGTGAAAGGGCTAAAAATAACCCTGCATCAGGTATTAGGTTAATGTTCGAGCTGGCAAAGAAATATGATGATGTTATTAATCTATGTATAGGAGAACCTGATTTTCCTACACCAACTCACTTAGTGGAGGCTGGAATCAAGGCGTTAAAAGAGGGTCACACAAAGTATACCTCTAATGCTGGGGTTTTAGAACTAAGAAAAGCTATTGCCCAAAAATTAGAAAAAGAAAATGGTTTTATTTCTGATCCAGAAAAAAATATTGTAGTAACAGCAGGTGCCACAGAAGCTATAGGGATGGCGATACTAGCTTTAGTTAATCCAGGGGACGAAGTTATATTACCAACGCCCTGTTGGCCAAATTATAATGGCCAGATTTTAATGGCTGGAGGTGTAATAGTGCCAGTTTCCACATATGAAGAAGATAAGTTCCATATTAAAGCTCAGGCCATAGAAGAAGCTATTACACCTAAAACAAAGCTTGTGATAATTAACTCCCCTTCAAACCCTACAGGAGCCGTTTTGTCAAGAAATGAGCTAGTAGAAATAGGAGAAGTGATTAAAAAGCATAATTTAACTGTATTGTCTGATGAGCCTTATGAAAAGCTTATATATGATGGTATAGAGCATGTAAGCATGGCATCATTACCAGGTATGCGAGACCATGTTATTACAATAAACAGTTTTTCTAAAACATTTGCAATGACCGGATGGCGAGTAGGATATATGGAGGCGCCTGAAGAAATCATAAAATATATAACTACATATCATGAAAATTTTTCTTCATGTGCAAATGCACCTGCTCAGCAGGTATGTATCCAAGCTTTAATTAGCAGTCAAAACGAAATAAATAAAATGGTAAATGAGTATAAGAAAAGAAGAGATATGCTAGTAGAAGGCTTAAATAATATAGAAGGAATATCCTGTATAGTACCTGATGGAGCATTTTATGCATTTGTAAATGTTAAAGATCTAGGAGGAACATCAGAAGAAGTAGCTATAGATATTTTAGAAAACGCACAGGTTGTCACTACACCAGGTAGTGCCTTTGGTGAAGCAGGGGAAGGTTATATTAGAATTTCCTACGCATCTAGCTATGAAGTTTTAAAAGAAGCTATTGAGAGAATGAAAAAATATATTGAAGCTAAAAAATAAATAAGCTAGTTATTAAGTCCCTGAATCTTTTCGGGGACTTTTATTGATTCTAAAAAAATGATATTATATACCCAGTCTACAATTAAAGAATGTGTTTTTGTAGATGACTTTAAGGGGGAAATTATAGATGTTTAGAACAAAGTGGCAGATGCTAAACAATGAAAATGAAGTTATAGATCAAGGAATAAATCCTATTATCAGTAAAGTATTAAGCTATAAAGGAATAACTGATAGATTTGATATAGAAGAATTTTTATCTGATAGTCCTAAAAGGACCTATGATCCATACCTAATGAAAAATATGGAAAAGGTAGTTGAGATTATATCAGATAATATAAAACAAAATAAGAATATATGGATATATGGTGATTATGATGTAGATGGAATAACAAGTATTGCATTGCTTATGGACTTTTTAAGAAATTTTACTGATAAACTTTCTTATTATATACCATCTAGGGCAGAGGAAGGTTATGGATTAAATGGTGATGCCATTAAAGATATAAAAGAACAAGGAGCAGACTTGATTATTACGGTAGATTGTGGTTCGACTTCAGTTAAAGAGGTGGCATTGGCAAAAGAACTGGGAATGGAGATAATTGTTACAGATCATCATAATCTTTCCGAAGAAGTCCCAGATTGTCTTATTTTAAATCCAAAACAAAATAATTGTATGTACCCATTTAAAAGTTTATGCGGATGTGGAATTGCATTCAAATTAGCCCAAGGCTTGCAAAGGAAATGGGATGCTCCTAAAAAATATATAAATAATATATTAGATTTAACAGCTTTGGCAACTGTGGCAGATGTTGTACCACTAGTTGATGAAAATAGAACTATAATGAAGTACGGATTGCAAAGAATAAATAATACTTCAAGGCCAGGTTTAAAGTACCTTATAGAGAAAGTGGACCTTCAAAAAAAGGAAATAAGTGCTTATCAAATAGGTTTTGTATTAGCTCCATATTTTAATGCAAGTGGTCGTATAGATGATGCTAAAGCTAGTGTAGAGCTTTTAACTACATCAGATAAAAATAAAATAAATACTTTGACCCAGCACTTAATTGATTGTAATAACGAGAGAAAAAGTGTCCAAGACCAAGGTTTAGAAATATGCAAACAAAAAGTAGAGCAGCTTTATAAAGAGGATCTATTTTTAGTAGTAGATTCTGAAGATACTCATGAGGGAGTAATAGGAATTATTGCAGGGAGAATTAGAGATATACACTATAAGCCTACATTAATTGTAGCATCTTCATCAGAAGATGGGGTGTTAAAGGGTAGTGGTAGGAGTATTGATGGAATGGATATTTACGAAGAAATGAAAAAATGCTCTGAATTATTTATAAAATTTGGTGGTCATAAAAATGCCTGTGGTTTTTCTATTAAAAAAAGCAACTTAGATGAGCTTAGAAGAAGATTAAATGAACAAGCTAAAGTTGTTATGGACACTGAGCCAGAAATTTTTACAAAAACAATAAAAGTATATGCTGAATTGAGACCAGCTGACATAACAGAAGAATTAATAGAGGATTTAAAAAAACTAGAACCCTACGGCATGGGTAATGAAAAGCCATACTTCCTTGTGAAACAATTAAATGTAGCTGACAGGGGAAGACATTTAAGAATGGGAAAAAATCAAGAACATCTAAAGCTAATAGGATATTCTGATATCTATCAAGAGTCAAAACAACTGCAAGCTGTGGGTTTTGGAATGGCAGATTATTATATAGAAAGCTTAGGTAATCCAAAAGTATTAGATTTAGTTGGATTCCCAAATATAAATGAATGGCAGGGTAATAAATATTTACAGTTTCTAATACAAGATATGAAAAGTGAAATATCATAAAAAATAAAAAAAAGGTAAAACCATCATGGTTTTACCTTTTTTTTATTTTAACTATTAAACGCATTATTTAATACGATCATATAATCATCTTTTTTCATTGGACGGGGATTACTTTCTGTGGATATGTTTTTAACTGACATTTCTGCTAACACTTCAAAATCCTTAGGATCAATGCCTAAGCTTTTAAAAGAAGGAAGCTCTACATCTACAGTCAACTTTTTAACCAACTCCACTGCTTTTTTTGCTCCTTCTTCATTTGATTGGAAATTAGCTCCCATCATCTTAGCTACATTTGCATATCTATCTACGCAGTATTCCATGTTGTACTCCATAACATAAGGAAGTAAAATAGAGTTGCATACCCCATGAGGGGTATCGTACATTCCACCTAATGCCTCTGCAATACAATGTACTGAAGCTACATCAGAATGGCTAAAGGCTAAACCTGCTAATAAACTTCCCATAAGCATTCCTGCTCGTGCTTCAAGTTTATTGCCTTCAAAAACAGCAGTTTTAAGATTTTTAGAAATAAGTTCAATTGCGTAAAGGGCTAAGGCATCACTAATTGGTTCAGAAATATTAGCTGTATAGGCTTCTATAGCATGAGTCAGGGCATCAACTCCCGTAGCAGCTGTAACAGCTGGAGGCATGGTCAAAGTTAATTCAGGATCAATTAAGGCTACCTTAGCAGCCATTAAAGGACTTTTTATAGTCATTTTAAAATTCCTATTAGTGTCATTAATAACTGAAGAAAAAGTAACTTCACTACCAGTACCTGAGGTAGTAGGAATGGTAATCAGGGGTAAAATAGGCTTGTTAACAGCTGTTTTACCCTCGTAGTCTTTAATCTCAGTACCTCCATGAGAAACTAGAACTCCTATTGATTTGGCGCAGTCAATTGGACTACCTCCCCCAAGAGAAATGATGGCTTGACCTCCAAAGTTTCTAACTAATTCAGCTCCTGCAGCTACATTGTGATCCTTGGGATTTGGGTCTACATCATCAAAAATTGTATAGCTAATTCCTGCTTGTATTAATAAATCAATAACTTTATCTACTAAACCAGCCTTAATAATTCCAGAATCAGTTACTATAACAACCTTATTTGCCTTAAGCTCATTTAATTCTCCAGGGAGCTTGGAGAGAACCCCTACACCATATTCAATTCTAGTGGGAAGGATAAAGTCAAAGGATTTCATCAAGTTATTCATATACAAACTCCTTTCGATTTAAAATATATAGTAAAGATATTCTACAAAAATTGGAATAGTCCTTCAGGTCTAAAACTAAGAAGCCCCTTGTTAGATTAAATAAAATAACCTAACAAGGGGTGGTTTATGCTAGATGGATTCCTCAGCAGTTGCTAAGGTTCTTACAAGTAAAGAGTTACCTGTCATTTCTTCAGGTTGTTCTAGCTCCATTACTTCTAAAAGAGTAGGAGCAATATCTGAGAGACAGCCATTAGATAGACAATAACTTTCATCTGCATTTATAAGAATTAAAGGGACTGGGTTAGTTGAATGAGCAGTAATAGGATTACCCATAGCATCCAACATTTCATCAGCATTCCCATGGTCTGCAGTTAAAAGTATCTGTGCATCTAATTTAATAGCAGTATCTACTACCTTTCCAACGCATTTATCTACTGCCTCCACAGCTTGAATAGCAGCATTAATGGAACCAGTATGTCCGACCATATCTGCATTTGCAAAATTAACAATTATCACATCATGAGTTTGTTTTTCCATTTCATTGATTAAGTTTTCAGTTACTTGATATATACTCATTTCAGGCTTTAAATCATAAGTAGGCACCTTAGGAGAAGGGATTAATATTCTAGTTTCATTTTCATTAGGTACTTCCACACCACCATTGAAGAAAAAAGTTACATGGGCATATTTTTCTGTTTCTGCGATTCTAAGCTGATTATAACCTTGGAGAGATAAATACTCCCCTAGGGTGTTTTTTAAAGGATATGGCTTAAATGCTGTATCTACATTGGGCATTGTCACGTCGTATTGTGTCATACAAACAAAATGAACAGGAAAATAGCCTAGCTTTCTCTCAAAACCCTCGAATTCTGGGTCAACAAAAGCACGAGTAAGCTCTCTAGCTCTATCAGGTCGAAAGTTAAACATGATAACAGAATCATTAGGTCCTACAGTTGCAAAGGAGCTATCATCTTGAAGTATAACAGTAGGCTCTAAAAATTCATCTACTATATTTTTAGAATATGAATCTCCAAGAGCATCTATTGAAGAGTTTGACTTTATACCTATGCCCATAGTCATAGCTTCATATGTTTTTTGAACCCTATCCCACCTTTGATCTCTATCCATAGCATAGTATCTACCGCTAATTGTAGCTAGCTGTCCTACTCCAATTTCCTTTAGAACAGATTCTAATTCCTCTAAGTAATCTCCTGCACTTGTAGGGGGAACATCTCTACCATCTAAAAAAGCATGGATATATACATCTTTAAAGTTATGGTGCTTTAAAAGTTTTAGTAAAGCATACAGGTGAAAATTATGACTATGAACCCCTCCATCTGAAAGTAATCCCATAAGATGGATTGAAGTGCCATGTTTTTTTGCATTTTCTATTGCATCTAGAAGTGCACTATTATTAAAAAAGTCTCCTGTTTCTATAGCTTTTGTTATTCTTGTTAATTCCTGATAAACAATTCTACCTGCTCCAATATTTAAATGGCCTACTTCAGAATTACCCATTTGACCTGGAGGTAAACCAACATCAAGACCACTAGCTGATAATTTACTATTAGGATATCTTTTAAATAAATTATCTAAGTTAGGTGTATTTGCCAAAGAAATGGCATTTCCATTTTTACTATCATTCAACCCAAAACCATCTAATATCATCAAAATAGAGGTTTTTTTCATCACAAAACGCCTCCTAATTAATAGATCATTAAAAAACTAACTTCACTTATATATAATAACAAATACAGAAGAAATTTGCATGAAATTTAAGTTTTTTATTTATTAATTGAAAAATACTTTCACTGGGTAATAATAAACCAGTGTATTCATTAATGTATATATGTTAATATATAAAAAAACAATTAAGAAAGCTTGGAGATAAAAATGGATATATATTATAGGGATAGAAAAAGTGGGGAAAAATCAAAGGAGATAGTAGCTGGGGGAAGTTTTTTAAAATGGATATATGAAGACCCTGTAGGAATGGGAGCTACTGAACTTTTTATAAAAAGAAAGTTAATTTCAACTATTTACGGAAAACTTCAAGATATATCTTTTAGCAAAAGTAAGATAGAAGACTTCGTTAACAATCTTTCTATAGATATGAAGGAGGCAGAACGAGAAAGTATTAAAGATTATAAAAGTTTTAATGATTTTTTTACTAGAAGATTAAAGAAAACTGCCAGACCGATAAATATGAATAAAGCTATCCTTATTTCTCCAGCTGATGGTAGAATTTTAGCTTATGAGAAGATTAATATAGATCAAATGATACAAGTAAAGGGATTTACTTATAGTTTAAGTTCTATGTTAAATAATAAGAAATTAGCAGAGAAATATCAAGGTGGAACATGTATAGTAGTCAGACTAAACCCATCAGACTATCATAGATTCCATTTTCCAGATAGTGGAACTCCAGTTGAGCATATCCCTATTAAAGGACATTACTATTCAGTTAATCCTATAGCTTTAAATAAAGTTGCAGAAGTGTACTGTCAAAATAAAAGAGAGATAACTATTTTTAACTCTCAAAACTTTAGAGAGATGCTTTTAATAGAAGTAGGAGCAACATGTGTGGGTTCTATTGTTCAAACCCATAGTATAGGGGAAACTGCCAATAAAGGAGATGAAAAAGGATACTTTAAATTCGGAGGTTCTACAGTAATAATGCTTATAAAACCAGGAGTAGTATCTATTGATAAAGATATACTAGAGAATACAAAAGAAGGCCTAGAAACAAAAATAAATATGGGTGAAAAAATAGCTATTAGCTGCTAGCTAAAGGCTAGGGGCTAGAATGGGACACGGGGACGTTTCGTTTGTCCCGTTGGGTTTCGACGGGACAAACGAAACGTCCCCGTGTCCCATACAGAAAGGTGTGACTTAAAATGTACGATTTATACGATTATCATATGCATACTATTTTTTCTAGTGATGCAGTTATGGACCCTGAGGAAGGGGTATTAAAGGCTATAGACATGGGATTAAAGGAAATTGTTATAACTGATCATGCAGAGTTTAATGTATGGAGACCAGGAGATAAGATTGAAGATGATGTTTTTGAACTAAATGAATATTTAACTAAAATAGGATATTTGAAAGAAAAATACAAAGATAAATTGACAATAAAAATTGGACTAGAGGTAGGACTTCAAAGAGAGGAAAAAATTATAATAGATCAATTTGTAAATAAAGGTAATTTTGATTTTGTTATTGGATCAAGTCATGCTATAAATAAAATTGATTTATATTTTAGACAAATATTTAAAGGACAAGAAAAACCCAAGGCGTATAAACAATACTTTAACGAAGTTTTAGAGATAGTAAAAATATTTGATAGCTATAATGTTTATGGTCATTTAGACCTTATAACTAGATATGCTTTAGGAGAATATGAAGATGTAATGCTAACAAATATAGAAATGGAAATAATAAGAGATATATTAAAAGAAATTATATTAAAAGGTAAGGGTATTGAGGTAAACACATCAGGATTTAGATATGGGCTAAACTCCACAAATCCAAGCATAGATATATTAAAATTATATAAAGATCTAGGAGGAGAAATAATCACTGTAGGTTCAGATGCCCATAGTAAAGAGCATATAGGATATAGAATAAAAGAAACCTATGATTTGTTAAGAGATCTGGGTTATAAATATATAACTATATTTGAAAAAATGGAGCCTATATTTATAAAACTATAATGAGACACGGTGGGACACCTGTGTCCCACCAGATATTCCTTGAAAGAACACTTTGTATAAATTATAATTAACTAGTATAGAGGAAGTAGGTGATGGTTGTGGATTCTAGTCCTTTACCCAGGTGGGGTAATAAAAAGCTAAATAAATTCAAAAGAGTCATAACCATCCCAATGAAGTTATGACCCTTTTAAGGGGGAATCAAAATGAAAGAATATATACAAGAGTTGATGAATGAGAAAAAATATTCCCAAGCTCGTAAAGAAATAGTAGAATTAAATCCTGTTGATATTGCAGAAATACTAGAAGAATTAGAAACAGAATATGCAGTGTTATTATTTCGTATGCTCCCAAAGGATATAGCTGTAGAGGTGTTTGCGCATCATTCATATGATACTCAAAGAAATATTATAAATGCTATAACAGATAGAGAAATAAAAAATATTATGGATGAGCTTTTCTTTGATGATATGATAGACTTTTTAGAAGAAATGCCTGCCACAGTAGTAAGAAAAATCTTAAAAAATGCAAAAGAAGATGAAAGAAGACTTATTAATCAATTTTTAAACTATCCTGCTGACTCTGCAGGAAGTTTGATGACTATAGAGTATGTGGGACTAAAAAAAGAAATGACTGTTAAACAGGCATTAGAGCATATAAAGGCAACAGGGCTCCAAAAAGAAACAGTGTATACTAGTTATGTTATGGATGAAAATAGAAAGCTAGAGGGAATTGTATCACTGCGTGAATTAGTAATAAGTGATGATACAGAAATTATTGAAGATATCATGGATACTGATGTAATATTTACTCATACTCATGATGATCAAGAGACTACTGCTCATTTATTTAAAAAATATGACTTTATGGCTTTACCTGTGGTTGATAAGGAAAATCGTTTGACAGGTATAATTACAATAGATGATATTGTGGATGTAATCGAACAGGAAAATACAGAGGACTTTCATAAAATGGCAGCTATGGAGCCATCAGAGGTTGAGTATTTGGATGCTAAAGTATTAAGTTTAGCTAAAAAGAGGATTCCGTGGTTGTTTGTATTAATGATTTCAGCAATTATTACAGGTAGCATAATTGAACACTTTGAAAATGTACTTTCTACAGTTGTAGCATTAACTGCATATATGCCAATGCTAATGGGAACAGGAGGAAACTCAGGTTCTCAGTCTTCAACTTTAATAATCAGGGGTATGGCATTAGGCGAAATTCAACTAGATGATATATTAAAGGTTATATGGAAAGAAATGCGTGTAAGTTCTATTGTGGGAATTGTACTATCTTTAGTAAATTTTATTAATTTATATTTACTTCAAAATGTGGATATTAAAATCGCAATAACAGTATGTATTACATTGTTTGTAGTTATTATGATAGCTAAAATAGTAGGAGGAACCCTGCCTATTATTGCACGAAAACTAAAGCTAGACCCAGCCATTATGGCAAGTCCATTTATTTCCACTATTGTTGATGCGGTATCATTATTTGTGTATTTTTCATTGGCCAGTTATATTTTAGGTATAGCGTAATTTAGGGATTATGCGACGTAAACGTCGCAGGTTAAGGTTGAGGATAAGGTTAAAATCAAGAGCAAGATCCTTCGTGTTCACTCAGGATGACATTTTCGGGGACTTTTCTTCTCGCCCTGTCATCCTGAGTGTATACGAAGGATCTGTATCTTAGGGTTTAGGGTTTGTTTTTAGGGTCAAGGGAAAGATCCTTCGCATACGCTCAGGATGACATTTGGGAGTATTCCTCTGGTCTGTCATCCTGAGTGTATACGAAGGATCTTTCTTTGTGCGCCCGGCATGGGCGTAAACTAGTCGGTGAAAGTCCGATACGGGGGTTGATAGTGCCAACCGTTAGCTTAAGACAAGGGTGCCCACCGTGAGGTGGAATCTGAAGGAAGTCGGCGGCAAAACTCTGGTCTGAGGTACACGAACTACATTAGAGGCTTAACCCTGTGGATGAGGTTGCAAAACAAACCAAAGTCCAAAACTATCCGAAACAGGAAAAGTAAATGTAGCAGATATATGGAGCGAAAGTTTACGTTCTTACCTGGGGAGGTCTGATAGATACGTCGTAAAAGACCACGGTCTACATGACAACCTATGCAGTGATGTATAATTGAACTATCAGAAGTCAGCAGAAGTCATAGTACTAGAATAGCTATAGATATTCTAGGAAGGACTGAACATTAAGGAGGCGAGTAAGATTGACAATCTCAATAAACACGAAAAGAATACAGAAAACCAAAGAATTGGACTACCCGGTGGAAGTAGAGTTGGAAACTCAAGGTAAACAGGGAGTGTACAGTGATTTGTCGGCGATGCCAAATCTGAAAACCAAGTCAAGCTTTAATACTGGAAAACTACTTGAAAGAATTGTAGATAAGAGAAACCTCTTTGAAGCATACAAGAAAGTAATAGCTAACAAAGGAAGTAGTGGAATTGATGGTATGAGAGTAGATGAACTTTTACCCTACCTACAAGAACACTATGAAACTTTAAAAGCAAATCTGTTAAATGAGAAATACAAACCACAACCAGTTAGAAGAGTAGAAATACCTAAGCCAACTGGAGGAGTAAGACTACTTGGAATACCAACGGTAATAGATAGATTAATCCAACAAGCAATAAATCAAGTAATTAATCCAATATTTGATAAAGAATTTTCAAATAATAGCTATGGATTTAGACCAGGAAGAAGTGCACACATGGCTCTAAAACAAGCACAGACATATATAGATGAAGGATACAAATATGTGGTTGATATGGATTTAGAAAAGTTCTTTGACAATATAAACCATGACCTATTAATGAATCTAGTAGCGAGAAAGATAAAGGACAAAAGAGTATTAAAACTAATCAGGAAATATTTAAACTCTGGAATAATGTTAAAGGGAATGGTAGTAAAATCAGAACAAGGAGCATCTCAAGGTGGACCTCTAAGTCCGTTACTTAGTAATATATTACTTGATGAATTAGATAAGGAATTAGAGAGAAGAGGACATAAATTCTGCAGATATGCTGATGATAGTAATATATATGCTAAAAGTATAAGAGCAGGAGAAAGAGTCCTTAAAAGCATTACAAAATTCCTAGAAAGAAAACTAAAATTAAAAGTAAATACTAAGAAATCAGCAGTATCCTCGCCAACTAAAAGAAAATTCTTAGGATACAGTTTCTACTATAAAAAAGGTAAAATTAAACTTAGAATCCATAATAAAAGTTACCAACGATTTAAAGAAAAGATTAGAAAGATTACTAATAGAAATAAAAGTATGAATTTTAATCATAGGATTAAGAAACTAAATGAAATAACCGTAGGATGGGTAAATTATTTCAAACTAACAGACGCGATAGGTAAGCTAAAGGAATTAGATGGATGGATACGAAGGCGACTAAGAGCTTGTATATGGAAAACATGGAAACTAGTAAGAACTAGATTTAAAAACCTAATGAAACTAGGAGTACCCAAACAGAAGGCATGGGAACATGCAAACACAAGGAAAAGTTACTGGAAAGTATCTAAAAGTCCAATACTAAGTAAAACCATAACTAATCAGAGACTGATTAACCATGGTTTTAAAGGTCTAACCTCACAGTATGAAAAACTTAGACTGTCTTAATGAACCGCCCAGTACCGAACGGTATGCTGGGTGGTGTGAGAGGACGGTAATTAAAATAATTAATTACCTCCTACTCGATTAAGGTTTTGATGTTTTAAGGTTTTAACCGTAAACCGTCAACCTGCGTCGGTACGACCCATTATCCCTATATTATGTAATACACCTTAGGATAAAGGGTTTTCGGTTTTTATCACTTTCTAAATCATCTTATTCTTATGCAATAATGCTAATATAATAAAGCCTACCACTATAAAAGCTAATGTCAATAAGGATTGTACTAATAGGGACATAGGTATTCACTCCTGTATAATAATTATTATTTTGAATAACCCTACTAATAGTATTATTTAGATAATAAAAATTATGCGAAAGAAGGATGGATATGAAAATTGTTTTTGAAATAGTGCTCCAAACCTTATTGGCTTTTTTTTCAATACTTTTTATTACAAGAATTATTGGCAGAAAACAACTTGCCCAGCTTACTGTTCATGAATACATAAATGGAATCACCTTTGGTTCTATTGCTGCTACACTAGCAACAGATATTAATCAGAGAACATGGCAGCATTTAATAGGGTTATTTCTTTTTGGCATACTTACTTATCTAATGTCTTATATAACAATGAAAAGTCGAAAGGCTTCTCAAGTAATTGAAGGGGAACCTACTATAGTTATAGAAGATGGTAAAATATTAGAAAAAAATTTATCTAAATTTCATTACACCTTTGATGATTTAAGTCACTTACTTAGGTCAAAAGATATAGTAGATATTCAAAAAGTAAAGTATGCAGTACTTGAAACTACAGGAGAAATAAATATAGTTAAAGTATCTAGTGAAGAAACAGTTAAAATGAGTAATTTGAATTTACATAAAAAAGAATCAGACATTCCTACAGAAATTATTATTACAGGCAATATTATTTTTGAAAATCTTAAGATAAGGAATATATCTACAAAATGGCTTTTAAGTCAACTAAAAGCTATGGGTATAAAAGATATTAAAGAAATATACTTTGCCTCTATAGATAGAGACAAGAAAATTTATGTTGATAAAGTAGATGATAAAATAAGTCCTAAAAGAGATGTTGAGGACTAGATATTATTTTAATAAAAACACTGGACTCTTATTTTTAAAAGTTGCTTGTTGAAAATTCAAGTAATATAATAGAGTTAGAAGAAAAAAGGAGTAGGTGTTATGGCAAAAAGAATTGTGCTAGAAGATAGAATCATTCGTAAAAATAAAATACCAGTGCTTATACATAGTAAGGAATGGAAAACCTTGTTTTCTGAAAACATGAGTAAGACTATGAAGAAAAAAGTGCAAGAATTGGAAGAAAAAGTAGAGGAAGAAAAACAAGCATTTATTCAAATTAAATCATTAAAAAAACAAAAAAAACAACTAATGGATAAAATCATACAATTATCTGATGATGTTAATAGCAATAAAAAGGGTTCTAATATTAATAGCTTAGAATTAACAAAACAACAGATTTTAAATTCTAATGAAAAAATAGATGAATTACAATATAAACTAGAGACCTTGCCAAAAGAAATTGAACAGCTAAACCTTGAGTTATTAAAAGAAACTATCCATTTAGCTTATTCTGATATAAAAGAGGGAACTGATAAAAATACTGTTCTAACAGATGAAATTGCAGAGCTAAGAGAGAAACTTCATACCAAATGGGAGGAAAAAATATATTGGGAAAAAAGAACAGAGACTATGTATTCTTATCTACACTCTACATTAGGGCATGAAGAAACTAATAAGCTAGACAAATCATTTCTGGTGGAATAAGTGAACTCGTTTTGCTAAAGCAAAACATCTAAGCTTCAGATGGAGACTCTACTCCACCTGAAGTAAAAAACTTCACTCTCCCACTTATAGAAGTGGGAGTCTTAAAAATTGATAAAATCAGAGTCTTATATTAATGGAGGCTATAATGATAAAGGGAATAGGAATAGATATTATCGAAATTGAGAGAATTAAGAATTCACTAAAAAAAAACAAAGATTTTTTGGACAGGCTGTTTACATCTAGAGAAATAGATTATTTTAAATCTTGCAACTATGCTGCTAATACTATTGCAGGTAACTTTTCGGCTAAGGAAGCAGTAATGAAAGCTTTGGGGACGGGGTTAAGATATTTTAAATGGAAAGATATTGAAGTATTAAGAGACGATATGGGCAAGCCCTATGTAATTTTAAAAAACAATGCCAAAATATTGGCAGATGGAAAAGAAATTACTAATATATTTGTCAGTATTTCTCACTCTAAAGAGTATGCAACAGCTCAGGCAATTGCAGAATAGTTAGTTTAAGTGTAATAAATATTTTATAAAAATTGAAAGAATATAATCAAAACTTCCACGTAAAGATAATATAGAAATATTATGTGGAGGGATCTATATTGAGGAAAACAATACTATTTTTAATATGTTTTAGTTTAATGGTTTTTGTTGGATGTTCACCTAAGTCAGATCAAGAGCTATATTATGAAGTTCAAAAAAAGGTAAATAAAATAGATAGCTATCATTCTAAAGTGGAAATTACATCTGTAGGAAACAAAGGTGCACAAGTTTATACCATGAATCAATGGTTTAAAAAACCTGATAAGTATAAGATAGAGATTATACTCCCAGAAAATCTTAAAGGAAAGACAACTGTTTCTGATGGTAATAAAGCATGGATATATAACCCTAATATTGAACAAACATGTATAATGGAAAACTTTACAAATTCCGAAGAGCAAAACTCGTTTTTAGGGTATTTTTTAAAAAATCTTTTAAATTCTGAAAATGTAGACCTTTTGAGCAAAGTCATAGATGAAGATGAGTATCTTATTATATCAACAGATATTCCTGGAAACCATGCATACTATAACAAGGAAGAATTATATGTAAATATAGACAATATGAAGCCATACCTATTAAAGGTATATGATGCAAAGGATCAACTAAGAATTGAAGTAAAATATATTGAATTTGAATATAATCCTACTTTAGAGAATAGTGTTTTTCAAATAAGTGAATTAAATTAAAGTTGTTTTCCTATGAAAATCAATATACTAAAGAAAGGGTGGTTAAAAATGCTGTTTAAGAAAACAAGACCGGTTTGGGCAGAGATTAATTTGGACAACTTAATTTATAACATAGAACAAACTAGGAAAATAGTTAGACCTGAGACCAAAATAATGCCAGTTGTTAAAGCAGATGCCTATGGTCATGGAGTTTATGAAGTTGCTGAAGTTCTACTGGATAATGGAGCAGATCGTTTAGCTGTAGCTACATTATCAGAAGCAATCCAGCTAAGAAAAAAATTCAAAAAAGTTCCAATTATGATTTTAGGGTATACACCAGATAGTAGTGCAGAAGAAGTTATAATTAATAATATTATTCAAACTATATATTCATGGGAGCAAGCTAGTGTCTTTTCTTTAACAGCGCAAAAATTAGAAAAACAAGTTACTTTTCATATTAAGCTAGATACAGGAATGAGTAGACTAGGTTTTCAGCCTTCAGATGAAAGTGTAGAGACTATAAAAAGAATTTATAATCTACCAAATGTTAATACTGAAGGTATCTTCACTCATTTTGCTGTTGCTGACGAAGCAGATAAGACATTTACAACAAAGCAATTTGAAAAATTTATAGATGTATGTAAGAAGTTGGATAAAGAAAAAATTAATATACCAATTAAACATGTTTCTAACAGTTCGGCTATAATAGATCTTCCTAATATGAATTTAGATATGGTTAGACCAGGGATTATGAACTTAGGTTTGTATCCTTCACCTGATGTTGATAAGAGCAGAGTTGATTTAAAGCCAGTCCTATCTTTGAAAGCACAAATATCTCATGTTAAAGAAGTACCTAAAGGGGTGGGAATAAGCTATGCCCTTAAATATATAACCAAAGAATCTTCACAAATAGCAACGCTACCTATAGGATATGGAGATGGATTTCCAAGAAAGTTGACTGACAAAGGACAGGTGCTGGTTAAAGGGGAGAGAGTGCCTGTTGTGGGACGAATATGTATGGATCAATGTATGATAGATGTTACTGGTATAGATGTAGGGCAGGGAGATGAAGTAGTTTTAATTGGAACTGATGGTATAGATGAAATAACTGTAGATGAGGTTGCAAAGAAAGTTGAAACAATTAACTATGAAATACTTTGTATGATAAGTAAAAGAGTACCAAGAGTATATATTAAAAATAATCAAATTATAAAAATTGTTGACTTTCTTTTGGATAAATAAGTAATTTGAGTATAAAATTCTAGTCATATTGACACACTTATAGTGAATAGTATATAATTGAGTATATATTTTTATATATACAACATGGGTACACCTGTTTTTGAATATATAAAATCTTATTTAGACTAACCCGGAGGTGCTAACATGGCGGAATCAAAGCGTATTATTATTAGTTTGCCCAACACCCTGCTTCAAGAAGTAGATGATATAGTAGGAATTGAGAAAAGAAATAGAAGCGAATTTATTAGAGAAGCTATGAAACTTTATATTCGAGAAAGAAGAAAAATGCAAATAAAAGAGAATATGAAGAAAGGCTATAGGGAGATGGGCTCTATAAATTTAGCGCTTTCAGAAATAGGGCTAGATATGGATATTAATACTCTTAACAATTACGAATCAAGGTTAGCGGAGTGTGAATAGAGTGATTGTTAAAAGAGGAGATATATTTTATGCAGACCTCAGTCCCGTTATAGGATCTGAGCAGGGTGGAGTACGACCTGTAGTTGTGGTGCAAAATAATGTAGGAAACAAATACAGTCCTACTGTCATTGTATCTGCAATTACTTCACAAATTAATAAAGCTAAGTTGCCAACCCATGTTGAAATAAGTGCTCTAGAATATGGACTAACAAAAGATTCTGTAGTTTTACTAGAGCAAGTTCGTACTATAGATAAAAAAAGATTAAGAGAAAAAATAGGTCATTTAGATGAAGATATGATGAAAAAAGTTGATGATGGATTATTAATAAGCTTTGGACTTATTGAATTTTAAATACATATTTAAAAAGCCAGTGGAGATTCAAAATCAGTGAAAAAGTCAAATAATAAAATAATCTTCGAAAATGTCATTGTGATGAGTGGAACTAAGAACCTGTGTATTTGCATGAAAACCTTAAAACATAGATCCTTCGTATACACTCAGGATGACAGGCGGGAGGGATACTCCCAAATGTCATCCTGAGTGTATACGAAGGATCTTGCTCTATGCTTTCAAGGTTCTTCACTCTACTTCGTTTCATTTAGAATGACAAAATCAAAGACTTTTTCAGTGTCCTCTGTAATTTCCACTGGCTTTTTTATTTTAGTTCTACACGGTATTTTCCTTCTGCTAAAACCTTTTCAATAGTATCAATTAGCTTAAAATTAATATCTAAGATATTAGAATCTACCTGGTTACTAAAGTCTTTAACAACGATTTTATTAGTACTATGATAAGTATATTCTAATTCTTTCTTGTTTATATATAGTATTCCTTTAGGATATAGGTTCTTTCCTTCAATGACAAGGTCGTCGCCATCTACATATACCTTTGAAATCGCTATATTATTTATTTCAGAATTAAAATTCGAATTATTTGTTACTATCCATTCATAATATGAGGGTTCTACCGTTTTGTTGCCATACATCATATCATATTCTAATGACTTTAACCTGTTATTAAAGTCATTATAGGTTTTCTTATCATTTTGGACATGTTCTCCGTTGGAGTTAATCCCAAATTTATTATTTATTACTGGAAATTCATTATATAGTTGAAGCAAATGCTTGTAATAATTAGGTATATCTACTTGCGCTTCATTTAATAGGTAAGGACCTAAATATGTTGCATCTATTATATTAATATTTTTAGAGATCTCTGAAAAATTTGACCAAATAATAAAAGGTGTTGTTTTAAGTTTTATATGTTCTTCAGAAGCAGGTTCTTTTCCCGTAATATGCCCCAAATCCTTGTATAATTTATAATTTTCCCCTAGGAGTGGAAGATGATCTCCAAAAAATAATAAAATTGTAGGCTCGTCGCTGCCCTTTATATAATCTACAAGCTCTCCTAAAGCCTGATCTGCATCATATATTCCTTGAGCATATGTTTGCAATATCTTCCTATCTTCATTTTCAAGATCTTTACTTACTTCTACATCTAAAAACATTTCTTTATATCTATCATCATCATAAGGACCATGATTTTGCATTGTAACAGCGAAAATAAAGCTAGGGTCTGTATTTTCTTCAAGCTTATCTATAATTGTATTGGTAACTACATCATCAGATATATAGTAGCCCTTTCTTTTTAAATCAGATAGATATTCTTCTGTGATAAACTCATCAAAGCCTAAATACTTATAAACTTCATTTCTATTATAATACCATCCCCAAAATGGATGTATGCCTACAGTTTTATAATCCTGACTTCTTAGAACGCTAGCAAGAGACATATAGGGATGTTTTAACTCTTGGGTATAAAGCATATATCCTTCGTTGAAGAAATGGGTTGAGTAGCCTGTCATTACTTCAAATTCAGCATTACTTGTGCCTCCTGCATAGACAGGAGACTCCATCATGCCATAAATACTTTCTTCTTTAAGTTTTTCAAAAATTGCTAAAGGATTAGGAGTAATCTCAGCTGTTCTGAGAAGATTGATATCCCAAAAGGATTCGTTCATTATAACTATAATATTTGGTTTTTTATCTGGCCTTGAATTGATAGGTTCTTGATCTTTAACACCATCTAAAAAATCTTTTAATAAATAAGGGTTATTATCAGACAATTTATTTTCTGGTGCTAAAGAAGGGGAATCAAAGGCAAAGTTAAGTACAAAGCCTTTAGGTAAATATTCTGAACTATATAATGGACTAAGGAAAAACAGTGAAGCTATAATTAAAATACTAATTATAAAGTTAACTAAAGAAAATTTTTTAGTAAGGCTTTTTTTATGAACAAAATATTTGTGAGCAAAATAAGTGGTAATAGTTGCAATTGTGATAAAAATAAAATGGTATATATAATTTAAAAAATTGACTACATTTTTTATGTTTAATGCTTCATCAACTAAATATATATCCACTGGAATAAGTGGAAGGCCTCTTCTGGCATATTTCATACTGCTCAAAAGACTTAATATTAGAATAATAAGTACAGTAAGAGTACTTCCTATTCTATGATTTAAAACCAATGTACTTAACAATGTGATAAAAGCCCACAAAAATACAATAGATATAATGAAATAAGTAGGATTAGATAGAATCCAAGGTAATACAGTATCATTTCTAGATATAATCTCACTACTTATTGAAATAAATATAGAGAGTATAAGTGCAAAAATATATTCGTCTTTATTTATAATAGCATCTAGTTTTTTAAAAACTTTTTTAATCATAATTCCTCCAAGTTTGAAAAATTTTACATATATAGTTTATCTCTATTTTCTTTTTAAATCAAGAATTAGAAATTTGAAGTAAAGCTTTTATCTGCAATGTAAAATAATGGAGAAATTAAAATTCAATAAAAAAAAGGATTGTATAAAGGTCTATAGAAATAATAAAAGAACTTGGAAATTTTTAAAATGTAATGTAAAATTAATAACATAAGATTGTCTTATATGATAGTATATACATAGAATTTTTAGATTGATAATTTAAAATATTTAAAGTAAGGAGAAAGAGATATGATGAAGAAAAGGAAACGAAAAACTATAGGAATTTTAATTGTGGTATTAACTATTTTTTCTCTTACATATATTGTTATAGCAGCCAGCAGTGAACCAGGATCAACAGATGATCCTATAGTGACTCAAAGCTATGTGGAAATGAGAAATGAGCAACTAAAATATTATGTAGATGAAAGTATAAAAAAAATACAAGAAAGCATAAGTAAGATTTCTGGAGGAAGTCAAGATAGTAACTCAGTAAGTGCTTCGTTTCAGGTAGTTAATGTACCTGCTGGTAAAAAGCTTATTTGTGGGGCTAGTACTGAAATAATTCTAAGAGCAGGAAAGGCTATAGCTATTGATAGTCCTTTAGGAGGTATAGCAAATGTAACCGTTGGAAAAGATTTAAAAAAAGATGATGTTATTACTGCCAATCATCTTTTGATTATTCCTAGAGATGATGGAAGAGGAGCAAATGCTTTAACTGAAAGTATCTTTATGGTTAAGGGAGTATATAGGATAGAATAGTAAAAGCAGCAATGCAGTGCTGCTTTTTTCAACTTATATTAGCTTATTTAATATTTGTTTTGGAGGATTTAGATGGCCGAGGGAAGTAAAACAATAAAGACAATAATAATGGTTATTGGACTTACTATAGGATCAAAGCTCTTTGGATTCCTAAGAGAGGTTTTGATAAGTGCTAGATTTGGTACAAGTATGGAATCTGATGCCTATTTTATGGCATTAAAGGTAACTGCAATTATTTTTATGGGTATAGGAAGTGCCATAACTACAACTATGATTCCAATAATAGTTTCCCACATAACAGATGGAGAAAAGAAAAAAGCATTTAATTTTGCTAATAAAATACTTACCATTATGCTTTTAACTTCTTTGGTTATAATCCCAGTAGGGATTGTACTAGCACCGTTTTTTATGAAATACATAGCTTTTGGATTTTATGATACAAAAATAGATCTAACTGTTCAATTGGTTAGGTTGATGTTCCCAATTTTAATATGTACGTTTATAACTTATATATTTATTTCAATACTACAATCCTTAGGCAAGTTTTCTATAACATCTATAATAAGTATGCCTTATAACCTAATACTACTTACTTACTTAGTATTTTTTGTAGGGGATTATGGAGTAAAAGGTTTAGCTGTGGCAACAGTAGTAGGATGGGTCTTTCAATTTCTAATCCAGACTCCTATACTATATAAAAATGAGTATAGACTTAAGGCGAATTTTAATTTTAAGGATAAAGACGTAAGGACTTTTTTTAAGCTGATTTTACCAATTTTGATTTCAACTATGGTATATAATATTAACACTATAATAGATTCTAGCTTGGCATCAACCTTATCAGAAGGTAAGCTTTCAGCTTTAAACTATGGTTTTGTAATATATACAACAATAGCTACAACAACTATATATGGTATAAGCACAGTGCTTTTTCCAAGCTTTGCTAAAAATACAAGCTCCAATAATCTTGCTGCATTTAAAGATCAAGTGACATCTACTATAAAGGCTTTATTATTTATATTACTACCTATGATAGTAGGCTTGATAACTCTTAGAACACCGATAATAAAGCTAGCCTTTGAACGAGGAGCCTTCGATGCTCAGGCTGTAGCCATGACTAAAATTGCCTTGACCTACTATGCTATAGGTATGATAGGTTTTGCTATACAAGAGGTACTTAATAAGAGTTTTTTTGCTTTAAAGGATACTAAAACTCCAACTAAATATGGTATTTTAAGTGTAATGATCAACATAGCCCTTAATTTAATTCTTATAAGAATTATGGATTTAGGAGGATTAGCTTTAGCTACATCTATTGCAACCATTACAAATGGAATACTACTGTTTAATGCCTTATCAAAAAGAATAGGCAAAATTCAAATTAAAAGTATTTTACAAAACACTGTTAAAATATTAGGTGCTATAGTAATAATGGCAGTTTGTACATATGGAAGTTATGAATTAATTTTACTAGGGGTAAAAGGTACATCCTTTATTTCTAAGCTTATTGTTTTAATTATTCCTGTTACTGTAGGGATAACAACTTATGCAATAGCAACAATTCTTTTAAAGGTAGATGAAGCTCGATATATCTTAGAAAATTATTCCCTAAAAAGGATGTTTAAAAAATAAATTAATGTGTCAAGGGTGTGTCAAGGGGACGGTTCTTCTGACACTGAACGCGTTTACGCAGTGTCAGAAGAACCGTCCCCTTGACACCAGTGACATGAGCGAGGTGAGAGATTATGAGGTTTATTTGTCTTATATTGTATTATTTTATAGGTAGGCATTTGCCAGCGTCAGATAGTCCTTATTCCTTGGGAGCAAAGAAAATTAGATATATCCTTTGTAAGGCTTTATTTCATAAGGTAGGAAAAGATGTAAATATAGAGCATGGGGTATTTTTTGGAAGTGGAAAGGATATTCAGATAGGAGATTTCTCAGGAATGGGTATAAACTGTCGTGTGGCTGGACCTTTAAAAATTGGAAAATACTTAATGATGGGTCCTGAGGTAATGATATATACTTCAAACCATGAGATGGGTAATACAGATACTCCTATGATTTTTCAAGGGGATACTCCAAAGAAACCTGTTATCATAGAGGATGATGTATGGATAGGAGCAAGATCCATAATACTTCCAGGGATAACTATACATAAGGGTGCTGTTGTTGCAGCAGGTGCTGTAGTAACTAAGGATGTTCCACCCTATGGGATAGTAGGAGGAAATCCAGCCTGTTTGTTAAAATATAGAAAAGATATAAATAAGGAAATGGAAATGGAAGGGAAATAGAATGGATAAAAGTGTAGTTGTTTTCTCACTATTAGCCTGGGAGAGCAAGCTCCTCCATAGGGGGCATATGCTAGCAAAGTATTTTGCTCTAAAGGGTTATAATGTCTATTATGTTCAAAAGGAAAATGTATCACAACCAAAGCAGTTAAGCTTTAAGCCTAAATACTATGAAGATGAGGGTATAAATGTAGTAAGGCTTTCAGCATTTCCATATATGAAGGGCAAGATAAAAGCTATTTATAGTCTAAATGATTTTATCTTAACAAGACAGTTAAAAACCTTATTTTCTAAACTGACAAACCCATTAATATTAATAGAATCTCCAAATTGGATAAGGGCAGTAAATCAGAGTAGAGACATGAAGGGGATTCTCTGTTATGATATAAGTGATGATTTTCTTCAGTTTACTACAAATGAAAAATGGAAAAGAACTTTATCTATTTATGAAAAGGAAACTGTAGAAAGTTCAGACTTTATTTTTATAACTGCAGAAAAATTAAGAACCAAGGTAGAAGATAAAAAAGGTATAACTCATTTGGTAGAAAATGGAATAGACATAAATCAATTTAGAGATTCAAAAAATATCCTACAAGAGTATAAAAGCCCCATTTGTGGTTTTATAGGAGGGCTGTTTGAGTGGATTGATTATGAGCTAATAGAAAAGCTAGCCAAAAAGTACACCAATTACTCCTTTGTTTTAATCGGTCCAACAGACCAGTTAGAAAAGATAAATAAACTGTGCCAAAAGGAAAATGTCCATTATCTAGGAGAAAAAGATAAGTCTGTAATTGGAGACTACTTTGCAAGCTTGGATATAGGACTAATACCTTTTGTATCTGAAGAAAAATACCCAAGGCTTAAAACTGTCAATTCAAATAAGATTTTTCAATATTGTTATTTTGGATACCCAGTTATTTCCTCGAAATTTCAACAAGTAACTGAACTAAAGGATTTTATAAGTATAGGTGAAAACCAAGATAGTTTTATAAATGCAGTAGAAAAAGCTTTAGAAAATGACAGTATAAATAGTCAAAATAAAAGAAAACAATTTGCCTATGATAATTCTTGGGCAAAAAGGGTGGATGAAATTATTCAAATAGTAGGTGAAAAGTAAGTACACTTTCATTTCAGAATAAAACATGAAGGGAGGTTCCTGCTAATATAGCAGATTACATATGAAAATATTACATGTTATAAGTGGAGGAGATACAGGGGGAGCTAAAACCCATGTAATAAGTCTGCTTAAGGAACTCCAAAAAAATATATCAGTAGATCTGGTGTGCTTTATGGAAAGTGATTTTACCCATGAAGCAAAAAAACAGAATATTAATATTGAAATTTTTAATCAAAAAACTAGATTAGATTTAAGCGCAGTAAATAAGGCGATTAATAAAATAGAGAAAGAAAACTATGATATTATTCATTGTCATGGCGCTAGGGCTAATTTTATTTCATTAATGCTAAAAGCAAAAACTAAAAAGCCTATAGTAACTACAATTCATAGTGACTATAAATTGGATTTTAAAGGAGATTTTTTTAAGAATATTGTATATACAAATGTAAATGCTTTTTCACTAAAGTTTATTGACTACTATATAGGAGTATCTAAAAGCTTTAAACTCATGATGGTAGAAAGGGGCTTTCCAGAGGAAAAAATTTACTCTGTATACAATGGAATAGATATAGATGAGGAAATAGCATTTATTAGCAAAGAAAATTTCTTTAAAAAACACAATATACCTTTAAATGAAGATGAAGTATATGTAGGAATTATGGGAAGATTACATCCCGTAAAGGGGCATCAAATATTCCTACAAGCTGCTCATAGGGCATATAAAAAAAATAAGAACCTTAGGTTTCTAATAGCTGGGGACGGAGAAGAAAGGGAAAAGCTTGAAGAACAGATTAAGAATTTGGGTATGGACAAGGTTGTTCATTTAATCGGCTTTGTATCAAAGCCATATGATTTTTTTAATGCAGTTGACATTAATACATTAACCTCCTATAGTGAAAGCTTTCCCTATGTTATTTTAGAGGGGGCATTGCTTAAAAAGCCCACAATTAGCTCAGATGTGGGAGGAATAAAGGATATGCTCATTAACGGAAAAACTGGATATGTCTTTGACATAGCTGACAGTAAAACTTTAAGTGAGGAAATTCTAGAGCTTGCTAATTCAAAAGAAAAAAGGATAAGAATTGGAGAGGCCTTATATCAGATGGTCAGAGATAACTATTCAACTAAGAACATGGCTGAAAAGCATATAGAAATCTATACAGATATAATTAAAAGAAGTAAGTAAAGGAGAATCAAAAGATGAAATTAATTGATGAAAAAGGTAGTTTTCTTGGGTTAATAAATTTGTTTGATTTATTAGTTGTAGTGCTTGTAGTTGCTTTAATTGGTGGTGTTGGCTATAAATATATTTTTGCAAATCAGAATATAGCTCTTAACGAATCTGATATAGAAGTAACCTTATGGGTGGAAGATGTAAAGGATGTTACTGTAGAGAACATAAATGAGGGAGATATGATAAGAGAATATGACAGCAACTTATTGTTTGGAGAGGTTATATCTAAAGAGGTTACTCCCCACTATGCAGAAGTAGAGACAGCTGATGGAAGGGTAGTAAATGCTCCTGTTGAAGGGAAATACGATATTTATATGACCCTTAAATCCAGGGGAATCGTAAGTGATAATGCTATAACAATTGCCAGTAAAGAAGTAAGGATTGGAGGAACTATTATTACAAAGCATCAGCTATATGCAGTTTCTACCAAGGCAGTTAAGATTGATGTTAAGTAGTTGGGAGATGTGTATATATGCAAAATAGTCTAAGCTATAGTATCTATAAAGCTTTAGAAAATATATATGTAAACAGTACACTTGTAAAAGTATTCTCTCTTATATTTGCTAATCTATTTAATATTATAGTTAATAGCAAGGTATTTTTAATGTTTTCAAATCCTAAGCTTGTTAAAGCTTTTAAACATAGCTTTATTTGGAAAATGATAAGTGGAACAACTAAAATAGTGGGTAATTTATTTGATAAGAATTTTATAACAAACACAGTAAACAATAGTTTTTTTATTAACTATACAAAAGATATTTTGGATTATAAAAAGAAGGATGCTATAAACAATTTATATCTAATTCCTATTTTAGCTTTAGTGATAAATATGGGGATTAAAATTGCAATAGGTAGTTTTTCTGTTGCTGGAAATAAATATTTTATAGGTATTTTAATTTTATTAATCACTTTATATTCCATTAAATTAGAATACTGGAAAATATTAAAAAACAGTAAAATTTTTAGAGTAGCATATGAGGTAGTTTATGATGAAATATTCGATGAACATATTTAGGAGAGAATAAGATGAATTTAGCATATGTTTTTAAACGAAATACAATAGGCTGGAGTTTAATTATCAGTGTGCTTTTGGGTATTTCTATGTATCTTCTTCCAACAATGACAAATATAAAAATTTTTGGTGCATTAATAGCCTTATGCTTAGTTTTTTGGAAGAAAGAAATAGGATTGTATGGGGCAGTTGTAGCTTTACCCATTATTACTTTTAAATACACGGCTTTATTAATTTTTTATACATTTTTTTGCTATATAGTAAAGAAAGCATATAAAAAAGAAAAGCTGATAACTACCCCTATGGATGGGCCTTTGTTTATGTTTGTAATTGTACTTGTTTTTAGCTCTATAACATCCATAACACTAAACCAAAGCTTAGTGGAATTGTTTGTGTATATCTCTATTTTACTTATGGTTTTTATTATAAGTAGGGATTTAGACAAACGGTCACTAAATATTCTTTTAATATGTTTGGTTTTGGCAGCTACTTTAGTTGCCCTATTGGGAATTTATCAGTATACCACTGGAAATATGGGAGGACATGGCTGGGTAGATATAGAGACAAATCCAAATCTTAAGGCAAGGGCATATTCTACCATGGATAATCCTAATATATTGGCAGAATATTTAGTTATAGCCTGTAGTATATCAGTGGCACTGTTTTTAGATAGTAGAAATTTTATAAGAAAAATATTATTATTAGGAACTACAGGTATTATATTACTTGGACTTATATTGACTTTTTCAAGAGGTGGTTGGTTAGCATTTGCACTATCTTTGTTTATAATTGCAATTGCTGAAAATAAAAAAATTATACCCCTGGGGATATTAATAGGGATCATTTCTCTATTTTTTCTACCAGAGGTTGTGATGGATAGACTTATGACTATAGGAAGCTTGGAGGATTCATCTAATGCCTATAGGTTTTCCATATGGGCTGCTGCTCTTGGTATTTTAAAGGATTTTTGGCCTAGTGGTGTAGGCTTAGGCTATGAGGCATTTATGAAAGCTTATCCTAATTATATGTTAGCAGGAATAAAGGCTGCTCATGCTCATAATTCATATTTACAAATAGCTATAGAAACAGGGATTTTTGGGCTAATTATTTTTATAATAAGTGTTTTTAAGACGTATTCAACTGGTTTATTGATTCGTTTAAAATCAGGATATAGTTTTCAAAAGAGGATTTCAGCAGCAGCTTTGGGAGCTATCTCTGGGCTATTATTACATGGGCTAGTAGAACATGTGCTATTTGACTATAGAATAATTTTTTCATTTTGGTTAATGATTGCAGTAGTAGTTGCATCCTATAGACATACCTCAGAAGATGTTAAATAAAGCAAGCTAAAAGGTGAAAAAAGTAGAAGAGGGGAATATTCCATGAAAAAAGTTTTCATTTTTGGTTACTATGGTTTTAAAAATATTGGAGATGAAGCAACTTTATCATCTATAATTAAAACTATAAAAAAAGTAGATCCCACCACCCAGGTGTCGGCTCTTTCATATAATGGAAAATATACTGAGAGAATTCATGGAATAATGGGTATAAGTAGAAATAGTATGGTAGAAGTTATACGAACAATAGCTAACTCGGATTTAATTATAAGTGGGGGAGGCTCGCTCCTACAAGATGTAACCAGTAGTAGATCGCTGATATATTATTTAACCTTGATTCTCTGGGCAAAAATTATGAAAAAACCAGTACTGTTTTATAGTAATGGATTCGGACCTATAAAGAAAAATTTTAATAAGTATATAACTAGCAGAATTGTCAACATGGTAGATAAAATAATTGTAAGAGATAAGGAATCTAAGATTACCATGGAAGCTATAGGAATTTCCAAGGAGATAGATGTAACAACAGATGCTACATTTATTTTAGAGGGAATAAAGAGTAACAAGGCTTTAGAAATTCTTCATAATGAGAATATTCCTACTGATAAGCCTTTAGTAGGAATATCCATAAGACCTTGGTTTGTTAAAGACACATTTATTACTACTCTTGCAAAATTTGCAGATTACATATTCGATAAAGGAATTAATATTCTTTTCATACCCATGCAGGGAAACAAGGACTTGGAAATTTCTAATAAAGTAGTTGCAAATATGAAAAAAGAAGCCTATGTTCTTAGAAATGAATATGGACCTGAGGAGATACTAGGAATAATAGGTGAAATGAAACTTTTGATAGGAATGCGATTACATGCTCTTATTTTTGCAGGTATAAAAGGAGTTCCTATGCTTGGATTAGAGTATGATCCAAAAATTGATTCATATCTTAAAATGATGGGTCAAAAAAATATGGGCAAGGTTGAAAATCTAGATCACTTAAATCTCTGTATAGAATTTGATGATTTGTGGATAAACAGAGAAGAGCAAGCCAAGTTATTAACAGCAGAAGTAGAAGAGTTAAAGGAAAAAATACTAGTAAATATGGATGTGCTTAAAAAAATGTTAGATTAAGTAGGTGCTTTAATATGAGAAAAACAGCCAGCGTTTTAGGTGTTCCAATAGATATTGTTACGATAGAAACCGCCATGGATCGTGTGAAAGAATTTCTAGAGGATAATCATTGCTCAATGATTACTACTCCCAATACAGAAATTGTGATGGAGGCCAGTAATGATAATGAGCTACTAAAAATACTTAAAGATTCTGATTTATGTATTCCAGATGGTATAGGTCTTATCTATGCTTCTAAAATTCAAAAGCTTGGATTAATTGAAAGAATTCCTGGGGTAGATTTAATGAAAAAAATATTAGAGTATGGGGATATTAATAGAAATTCTATATATATTCTTGGAGGAAAGCCAGGTGTAGCTAAAATAGCCTGTGAAAATATAAAAAACACTTTTAGTTCTATTAGGATAGTAGGATACAATGACGGGTATTTTAAACAAGAGGAAGAGGAAAAAATAATAAAAGAAATTAATGATGTTAAGCCGGATATGCTTTTTCTTGCTTTAGGTGCTCCAAGGCAAGAAAAATGGATATATAAGCACAGATCAAGTCTAAATGCAAAATTTGCTATGGGCGTGGGGGGCAGTGTAGATGTTTGGGCAGGCACAGTTAAAAGGGCCCCAGTGATATTTCAACGCTTGGGGTTAGAATGGTTTTATCGACTACTCAAGGAACCTTGGAGATATAAAAGAATGTTGGCTTTGCCTAAGTTTATGATTAAAGTAATATTACAGAGATAGGGAAATATTTAGTTAGGTTATAAAACATAAAAAATATATAGATTGAGGTGAAAAAATGAAGAATCCTTATAAATCTTCAAGGGCATGGCAGTATATTGAAATAGCTTTTGGAACTTTTTTGATGGCTGCTGCTTTGGTATTTTTCTTAGAGCCAAATACTATAGCTCCTGGAGGGGTTACAGGTCTTGCAATTATTATTAAACAGAGCACTGGAATTCCCATTGATATAACAAACCTAGTAATAAATATCCCTCTTTTTGTGGCAGGATTGATAATACTAGGGAAAATGTTTGGTGCTAAAACGGCTTTTGGAACCCTTAGCCTTTCCTTATTTTTAAGATTGATTTATACAGTGGTGGGAGAAAATAATTTATTTACAGATGATTTGCTCTTGGCAGCTATATATGGTGGAGTTATTCTTGGAATAGGTATAGGATTGGTATTTAGAGCAGGAGGAACTACAGGAGGTACTGATTTAGCAGGAGCAATACTAAATAAGTATTTTCCAAATATTAGTATAGCAAAAATGATGACACTTTTAGATTTTTTAATTGTTGTTTTAGCGGGAGTAGTATCAATGAAAGTGGAAACTTCTTTATATTCTACAATTTCTTTGTACATAATAGTTAAGCTTGCAGATTTTATGGTAGATGGTTTAAGCTATTCTAAGGCATTTTTTATTATTTCTAATAACACAGAAGAGATTGGGAAAGAAATTATTGCTCAGTTAGGTCGTGGAGGTACTATACTAAAAGCGGCAGGTATGTATACAGGTCAAGAAAAAAATGTAATACTATGTATTGTAAGTAGAAACCAAGTACTAAAACTTAAAAGTATTGTTTATGACATAGATAATACTGCGTTTATAATGGTGACAACCATACATGAAGTTTTAGGTGAAGGATTCAGTGAAGTAGAAAATTAGGAGGGATTGTTTTGTCTAAGGTTAATTTGGATCAATTAAGATCAATTGCTACAGAAATTCGTAAAGATATTGTTTTATCTACAAATGCTGCTGGTTCAGGACATCCAGGAGGTTCATTATCTGCAACAGATATTTTAACTGTTCTCTATTTTCATAAAATGAAGGTAGACCCTAAAAACCCTAAATGGGAAGATAGGGACAGATTTGTTCTTTCTAAAGGACATGGAGCTCCTGTTCTTTATGCTACTTTGGCAGAAAAGGGTTTCTTCCATAAAGAAGAGCTTATGAAATTAAGACATACAGGAGCTATGCTTCAAGGGCATCCAGAAATGAAGGGAACTCCTGGAGTAGAAATGTCAACAGGATCATTAGGGCAAGGTTTTTCTTCTAGTATAGGTATGGCTTTAGCATCTAAGCTAGATAAAAAGGATAATAGAATATTTGTTTTGTTAGGTGATGGTGAATTGCAAGAGGGTATTGTCTGGGAAGCTGCCATGTCAGCTGCACATTATAAACTAGATAATCTTACTGCTTTTATTGACTATAACGGCTTGCAAATAGATGGAACAAACGATGAAGTTATGAGGGTTGACCCTCTTCCTGAAAAATGGACAGGCTTTGGATGGAATGTATTAGAAATAGATGGTCATAGTTTCGAGGAAATTATAGATGCTATTGAAAAAGCTGAAAATACCAAGGGTAAACCTACAATGATTATTGCAAATACAGTTAAAGGCAAAGGTGTTTCATTTATGGAAAACCAAGTCAAATGGCATGGAAGTGCACCTAATAAAGAAGAAGTAGAGCTTGCTTTAAAAGAATTAGGAGGTGCAAAATAATGACACAAAAAATAGCAACTAGAGAAGCCTATGGTAAGGCATTGGCTAAATTAGGAAAGATCAATGAAAATGTAGTGGTATTAGATGCAGATTTATCAAAATCTACAAAAACAGCCGTATTTCAAAAGGATTTTCCAAATAGATTTTTTAATATGGGTATAGCAGAACAAAACTTAATGGGAACAGCTGCAGGCTTTTCCACCTGTGGTAAAATACCTTTTGCTAGTACCTTTGCAATGTTTGCAACTGGTAGAGCATTTGAAATAGTAAGAAATTCTATTTGTTATCCAAAGATGAATGTTAAGATATGTGCCACTCATGCAGGTTTAACTGTGGGAGAAGATGGAGCATCACATCAGGCATTAGAAGACTTAGCATGTATGAGAGTACTACCTAATATGATTGTACTTAATCCTTCAGATGCTGTATCTACAGAAAAAGCTATCTTTGCTGTAGCGGAATATGAAGGACCGGTTTATGTTCGATTAGGTAGAGCAGGAGTACCTGTTCTTTATAATGAAGATGAATTGAATTTTGAAATTGGTAAGGGTATCTTACTTAAAGATGGAAATAGTGCTACTATTATTGCCACTGGTATAATGGTGTCAGAGGCATTGGAAGCTAGTAAAGCTTTAGAGGCTGAAGGCATAAACGTAAGAGTAATAGATATGCATACTATAAAACCTTTAGATAAAGATATAATTATAAAGGCAGCTACGGAAACTGGAGCAATTGTAACAGCCGAAGAACATAATATTTTAGGTGGTCTAGGTTCAGCTGTAGCAGAGGTTTTGGTCGAGAATAAACCAGTACCTATGAAAAGAGTAGGTACAAAAGATACCTTTGGTGAATCAGGAAAACCTATGGAACTAATGGAAAAATATGGGCTAACTGCAGAACATATAGTCAACTCAATAAAAGATATAATTAAAATGAAATAAAGTATAATTTAAGGATGACTATAATAGTCATCCTTAAATTATTTCCAAATACGTCCAAATTTCCATAGACATTTAGAATATTTGTACTTCTTTAGGAATACTAATTACTATACATCACTGCAAAGGGGGTATAGAAATGAAAAGTTTGAAAAACTTAAATCTTAAGGTATTAAACCTTAAAACAATCATCATTGCTGCCATTATTATAATGCTTATAATTGCAGGTACATATGCAGTTAAGTATTTTATGAATGATGATAAGGAAGTACCTTTCGAAGTATTAAGTGAAGAAATGATCCCACAAAAGATTCAGGAAATTATGCCAAGATACAAAAACTTAGAACGAGCATTGGCTTGTAAGGTGAATGATGAGATATACGTAATAGCAACAAGAGGAGAAAAACCAACAGGTGGATATACTATTACTCTGGATAGAATAGAGCAGGTTAAGGATGAGGATGAAAAAATTAGGCTCGTAGTTTATACAACTTTTGAGGATCCTGAACCAGGTAGTATTGTTACTCAAGCTCTTACATACCCCTATGTAGTTGCAAAAACAGAATTAACACAGCTACCTGATAAAATCGAGTTAAAAGTAAAGTATGAAGATTAATTAATGATCAAAACCACGTAATAAACCACGGGGACGGTTCTACTGGTTGCCAAAACTGCAACCAGGAAAACCGTCCCCGTGGTTTTGGTTTCTTAGCAACTAGTTTGGCATGGTTTTTGGAATTCCTCCCATTATTTACATAGATGAGTTTGTAGATATTTGTCGAATATATATCAATGTAGAAAATATGTAAGGAGGACTACGAAAAATGAATTGGAAAAGAATACTTATTTCTGGGGTTATGGGGGTAACTGTATTTATAGGAGGTTTTAGTTTTACCCATGCTCAAGATATTACTTATAAAGTTAAGTGGGGAGATACTTTTTGGAAGATAAGTGATAAGCATAAAGTTGATATTTATGATTTAATGAAAATTAATGGTGCAAGCCAAGGTACTGTTTTATATCCAGGACAGACTTTGACTATTCCTGGGGACAATAGCGAAAGAATACATAAGGTGAGTTCAGGAGAAACCTATTGGATTATAAGTGAAAAATACGGAGTGGATTTATTAAAACTTCTAGCATATAACAATGCCAATGAAAGAACTGTTATAAATGTAGGGCAGGAAGTTAAAATTCCAGGAGGAAGTATAAATAATATATCTACTAATACTACGACATATAAATCTCATAAGGTTATAAAAGGAGACGATATTTGGAAACTATCCCAGCAGTATGGCATACCTATAGAAGAAATAATGAAAGCTAATAATTTAAATCAAAATTCATGGCTTAATATTGGAGATATTGTAAAGATTCCTGTACATAATATACCAGTTAAAGAAACACCAGGAGATAAATTCGGTGAGTATTTAAATTGGTGGACAGAGGCTCAATATGTTGTGCCTGTTAATGCGGTTTTTAAAGTTACTGATTTTAAAACAGGAAAATCATTTATGGCAAAGAGAACTACAGGAGCAAATCATGCAGATAGTGAGACATTAACTGAAGCAGATACTAAAAAAATGAAAGATATATGGGGGGGATTTAGCTGGGATAGAAGAGCAGTGATTTTAGAGTATGATGGAAGAAAAATAGCTGCTAGTATGTCAGGTATGCCACATGCTGGAAACGACAATAGTCCAGGAGGAATCTACACTTCATGGAGAAGTGACGGATATGGAGCAGGCACTAATTTTGATTGGATAAAAAATAACGGAATGAATGGAGTATTTGATATACATTTTGTAGATAGCACAAGACATAAAGATGGAGAAATTGATCTTAAGCATCAAGCCCAGATAAAAATAGCAGCAGGAAAATAATAAATGTAAACGAAACCACGGGAACAGTTGGAGACCAATGAAAAAGTCTTTGTTTTTGTCATTCTGAATGAAACGTAGTGAAATGAAGAATCTTCAACACTGCTAAAATACAAGATTCTTCGTTACACTCAGAATGACATTTTTGAGAATTTGTCATATTAATTGACCTTTTTAGTGGTCTCGGACAGTTCTCCTGGTTTTGGTTTTCAGTAGAACTGATTTTAATTTTTAGTTTTTTTAATATATTGTTTAATGGTACTATAAAAGTTTTCTCTAGTGCCAGCCATTATTACTACTACAACGCCTCCGTTTACTTCAACAATTCTATAAGCTATTTCATAATTAGTACCATTATAATAGACATCATGACCGTATATTCCCGCAAGATCTCCAACTTTAGATGTTCCATTATTATAAGGATCTGTTCTTATTTCATTAATCACATCGCTAAAAGCTTTTTTTAAACGCTTATCTTTAAGTTTTTTAAAGTATTTTTCAGCAGGAGGTAAGTAATCAATATTATACATTTAGAGCTAATCCTCCTCGCCAAAAAGTTCAGCTGTTTTTTCATCTCCAGTACCCTTTAGATTTTTAGCACGTTCATCAGTTTCTGCAATCATATTTACTATAGCTGGTCTAACTCTTTTATTCATTTCAATGAACTTTTTAATAAGTTCTTCCCCGTCATATCCATTTTCAACTAAATCTTTTAATATTTCAGTAGCAAACTCACCACCGCTTTTTCTTACGGGTCTAATTATTATCTGGTCTTCAACTAATAAGCATTCAACTTCTTTTTCTATTCCTAATTTTTCATAATAAGTAGCTGGTATTGTTATTTGTCTCTTGTTGGAAACACTGATTTTTTTAGTTTCCATATAATCACACTCCGAATAATATTTGGGCATAGTCGTCATAATTAATCCTCCTTTATATCATATTCAAATATTAAATAAATCATACCAAGTTTCTTTGATTCATTGAATCTTTGATTTATTATATCATTTAAAGCTGTACTAGACAAGGTAAGAAACTAAAGGGGTGGTTTTTGATACTTTTTAAAGGGAATTATATTGAAGATGGAGAATTATTTAATTAATTCATTATATAAAGTATAGGATAGGTGAATGATTTGATAAGTGAAAATATCTGGGATAAAGATATAATAAAGAGAACAGTAATTGTATCAATTATTTCTACATTAATGGCACAAGTATACATTAATCCTTATAACTCTTCCTTTAGATTAGGTATAGGTGTTGCAGTGCTTACTTTTTTATTATTATTATTTGATGATTTATCTATAATTATGGTAACTTCCTCAACAGCTGTATTTGTATTTTCGTTTAGGGTATTATTAGATATATTTCAGGGGTATTATGGAGAAATAGCAATTATATTTTCAAGACATTTTCCAGCTGCTATATTTTATATTATTTTAGGGTTGATTTTATATGGACTAAATATAAGAAAATATACAAGCCAGCCTATAGTATTAATATTTTTTGTAGCTATTGCAGATTTGGGTTCTAATATTGTTGAAATTATTATTAGGCATGAATACAGTAATCTATTAATAGAACATATATTAAACAGCCTGCTTATAACAGCATTTGGACGGTCAATAATTGCATTTATATTATATACAAGTGTTAGATTCTTTAATTTATTGATACTAAAGGAACAACATCAAAAGAGATATAAAGAATTGCTGCTTTTTACAGCCAATATGAAAGCTGAAATATTTTTTCTAAAGAAAACCATGGAAGATATTGAAAAGACTATGGAAGATAGCTATTCTATATATAGTCATTTAAAAGACTTTAAAGATAATGAAGTTATGATGAAATCAGATCATATAGAAATGCTACTTGATAAAGCATTAAGTCTATCCAAAGATATTCATGAAATTAAAAAAGATAATAAAAGAGTTGTATTAGGGATAGAACGATTGATACCTAAGGAAGAAAAAAGTAATACTATGGAACTATCATCGATTTTTGAAATTCTACATGACAATACTATAAGGTATATTGAATCTATGGAAAAGGAAATAGATATTAACTTGGAATACGAAGAAAACATAAAAATAAAAGATTATTATTCGTTGATAACTATTATTAACAATCTTATAAATAATTCAATAGAAGCTATTCAAAGAAATGGACATATTCAAATAAAAGAGTATGTAGAATCTGATTATATTGTATTTCAAGTATCTGATAGCGGAGATGGTATCAATACAAAGGATATGGAGGTGATATTTGAACCTGGATTCTCTACAAAATTTAATAAGAAAACAGGACAAATGTCTACGGGAATAGGGCTTAATCATGTGAAGCATATTGTAGAGAAACATTTTAATGGAAAGATTAAAGTAGAATCCCAAAAAGGAATGGGAGCAAATTTTTATATATTCATTCCAATTAAACAAATAAAATTTGAAGGAAGGTGAAGTCTATGAAACCAACTTTTTATATCATTGATGATGATTTAGGAATAAGAAGAATGCTTGAAAACATTATCGAAGAATATTGTCTTGGTGATGTAATCGGTAGTGCATCTGACGGAAATTCAGCGGTTAATGAAATAATGAATTTAAATCCTGAGATTGTTTTAATAGATTTGCTCCTACCTTCTATAGATGGAATAGAAATTTTAAGACAAATAAAATCAATCAAGAAAGATATACAGTTTATTATGATTTCAGAAGTAAGGTCAAAAGAAATGATCGAAGAAGCATATAAAAGTGGAATAGAGTTTTTTATTAACAAACCGCTGAATGTGGTAGAGGTGGTTACAGTTATTGAAAAAGTATCGGATAGCTTTAATTTAAGAAGGGCACTTCAACTGATTGAAAAAACTTTTGAACGAAAAAATAGAGTTTCAATCAATAACAATGAACAGACAATAAAGTCTCAAATAATAAGTCTGTTTTCTGAACTGGGAATAGTTGGAGAAACAGGAAGTAGGGATTTGATTAATATTATAGAAATGATTATCTATATCCGAAAACAGTCAGGAGAAAAAGTATATCAGTATAATATAGGGGATATCTATAAAAGGTTAAATATAAAGTATATTGATGAAGGTTATGACTCTGCAATATCTATTAAGGCAATAGAGCAAAGAATAAGAAGAGCTGTACAAAGTGCATTTCAAAATATTGCCAGCATAGGATTAGATGACTATACAAATTACAAATTTGAGAAGTACTCAAACAATATTTTTGATTTTAAAGAAATAAGAAAAGAGATGTCCTATATAGATAAAAAGTCTAAAACTAGAGGTAGGATAAATATAAAAAAATTTATAGAAGGTATAATAGGGTTTATAGAGTAGTGAAAAGCAAGTTTTTGAATGTATACCACCATACACATTCAAATTTCAGAAAAATAATTGTGGTTTAATGTAGTATTCAGTAGTAATTAGTAGGCAAGCCATATAATAGTTACAAGTAATAAAAGTTCTATTGATTTTTATTACTAAATTTTGATTTAAAGGGGAGGAAAGAAAATGAAAAAATCTTTAGCTTTACTATTGACATTAATTTTAGTCTTAGGGGCATTTACAGGTTGCTCTAGTACGCCTGCTGATGGAGGGGACACTGGAGAAACAGGAGAAAAAGACGGAAAAGCTGAAACAGTATTCGTAAATATAGGTACAGGTGGAACAGCAGGAACATATTTCCCATTAGGGGGAGCCTTTGCTGAGATCTGGAATAATAGCATAGATGGTATAAATGCTACTGCTCAAAGTACAGGAGCTTCTGTTGCTAATATTAACTTATTAGTAGACAAAAAGGTTGAAGTAGTTATTGTACAAAATGATATTGCTTGGTATTCAGGTAATGGTGAAGAAATGTTTAAGGACAATCAATTTGAAGATATTAGAGGACTAGCAACAATGTATAGTGAGCCACTTCAAATAATAACAACTGACCCTAGTATAAAGTCTGTAATGGATTTAAAGGGTAAAGATGTTGCTGTTGGAGCTATAGGCAGTGGTGTTGAAGCAAATGCAAGACAAATCATTGCTGCAGCTGGATTGGATTTTGAAGAAGATATTAATGCAAAATTTCTATCGTTTTCAGAAGCTTCAGCAGGATTAAAGGACAAACAAGTTGATGTAGCATTTCTTACAGCTGGAATACCTACTGCTGCAATTCAAGATTTATCATCTCAAAATGATGTTAGTGTAGTACCAGTTGATGGTGAAATAGCAGAAAAATTACAGGGGAAATATGATTTCTTTACTTCTTTTACAATTCCTGCAAACACATATAATGGTCAAACTGAAGATGTACAGACATTAACTGTTAAGGCTATGTTAGCTGTAAGTTCTAAATTAGATGAGAATTTAGGATACGAGCTAGTTAAAGCCATCTATGATAATCATGATAGAGTTGTAGTTGCTCACAATGTTGGTAAGAACATAACTAAAGAAACCGGAACAGAGGGTATGTCAGTAAAACTACATCCTGGTGCCGAAAAATATTTCAAAGAAGTTGGTATTATTGAGTAAGGGGAAAGAAAAAGTTGAGTAAATTCAAGAAATCAGGAAGTTTAATACTTATTATATTGGTAGTAGTTATTGTTTTAGCTATATCAACTAATATATTAACTAAAGAAAAAATATTGGTAATTATAGATCTTGATGCTGATAATAAAACAGAATTTTTACTTTTAGATAAAAAGTTTACTTTAGGGTATATACATTCTGTTTTATTAACACCAGCTAAAGAATATTTTTGGGTGGATAAAAATAATAGGCTAATACTCCAAAAGACTGTATATCAGTCTTTTGGAGTAGGTCTACCCTATTCTAAAGAAGATGGGGACTTTGAGATAAAGGACGGAAACTTCATTTTAAATATGGAAAGACCTTTTGAAGTAATCAATATGAGAATATCTCCAATTCCTAAACATTGGCTAAGCATTGGTCAAGATAGGTACGAGTTAATTAATATTGTGTCAGAACAGGATAATTCGATAAAAATTTATGCTGAGGAAAAATGGATTATTAAGTTTGGAAAGAAGTTTATAAAGCTATTTTAATTTAATTTTTGAAAGTTTTTTTGTACTCATTGAAGATATGTGTTCTGATATTTTTTATTTATATTAAAAGTAATAGACTTATGAAAGGAGATGTAAAATGAAAGAAAAAACCCCTATAAACGAGCAATTAGATGAAAGAGTTAGTTTAGATAGTGCAAGCGATATTTTAAGAAAATATGATAAAGGCTCAGATTTTAGAGAACTTAAGGGAATTTCTGCTAAAATCTTATCGGCACTGCTAATATCTTTTACTTTGTTTCAACTATATACAGCAGTTTTTGGAGTGTTAGATGCAATGCTGCAAAGATCTGTCCATCTAGCTTTTGGTTTATCCTTAGTTTATCTTTTATATCCACTAAGAAAAAATTGGTCTAGAAATAAAATGCACCCTATAGATATATGCTTAGCTATTGTTGCTGCAGCTGCTTGTATGTATGTATTTGTATTCTATAAGGATCTAGTTTTAAGAGCTGGAAGAGTAACAACAACAGATATGATCGTAGGAGTAATAGCTATTATTTTAGTTATGGAAGCAGCGAGACGTGTTATTGGTTGGCCTATGGTAATAATCGCTTCTGTATTTATTCTATACGCTTTAGCAGGTCCTAAAATCCCAGGGCAACTTGCCCATAGAGGTGTGGCTGTTGAAGATTTAGTTCAGCATTTATTTTATACAACAGAAGGTATCTTTGGTATACCAATAGGCGTGTCATCTACCTTTATTTTTATGTTCCTTTTGTTTGGAGCGTATTTAGAGAAAACAGGCATGGGAGAATTCTTTATTGATATGGCAAATTCTATAGCTGGTTATGCAGCAGGCGGTCCAGCTAAGGTTGCTGTAATTTCCAGTGGCTGCATGGGAACTCTTACGGGTAGCTCCGTTGCAAATGTTGTTGGAACTGGAAGTTTTACCATACCCATGATGAAAAAGCTGGGATATAAGAGTGAATTTGCCGGAGCTGTTGAGGCTACAGCATCTACGGGAGGACAGCTTATGCCTCCTATTATGGGTGCAGCTGCATTTTTAATGGCAGAATTCACCAACACTCCTTATGTTAAGATTATTGCGGCAGCTACTGTTCCTGCATTACTGTATTATTTTGGAGTTTGGGCTGGTGTACATTTTGAAGCTAAAAAATTAGGTTTAGAAGGAATTCCCAAAGATAAGCTTCCTAGATTTACTAGGATAATGAGGGAAAGAGGGCATTTACTTTTTCCAATTATAATTGTTGTATACTTCTTAGTTTCTGGATATACACCTATAAGAGCAGCACTTGGTGCTATTGTAGCATCTATATTATGCTCTATGATAAAAAAAGAAACAAGATTAAGTTTTATGGATATTGTAGATGGGTTAGAAAAAGGTGCAAGAAGTGCTTTGACTGTTATAGCAGCTTGTGCTTGTGCAGGTATTATTATAGGAGTTGTAACCCAAACCGGTTTAGGACTTAAAATGGGTTCAATACTTGTAAGTATAGCAAATGGAAAATTATTTTTAACATTGTTCTTTACAATGATTACTTCTTTAATTTTAGGTATAGGTGTTCCGACTACTGCAAACTATGTTATTACATCAACAATAGCAGCACCTGCCCTACTATTATTAGATGTACCAATAGTAGCAGCTCATATGTTTGCATTTTATTTTGGTATAGTTGCAGATGTTACACCACCAGTTTGTTTAGCAGCAGTTGCCGCCTCGGGGGTTGCTAAATCAGAACCTATGAGAACAGGAGTACAAGCAGCTAGACTAGCTATTGCAGCATTTTTAATACCGTTTATATTTGTATATAGTCCTGAATTGTTGTTAATAGATGTAACCCCAGTTCAAATTATATTTATAATTATTACATCCCTAATAGGTATTGTATGTGTTGCATCTTCATTAACAGGCTATTTCATAGCCAATATGTCCTATATTGAACGTATTTTATTTGGTATAGGTGGGGTTTTATTGGTAACTACTAATATTACTTTTAATATAATAGGAGCAGTAACATTGGTATTGGTATTTTTATCTCAAAAAAAGAAAACTAACAAAGCAATGGTAGCATAATAAATCATGAACCAAAACCAAGGGGACAGTTTTCCTGGTTGCACTCTTTGCAACCAGGAAAACTGTCCCCTTGCTTTTTTTGCAATCAGGAGAACTATTCCTTTATTTTAATAAAATAAAAAAATTAAATTATTAATTCCATACATAAGAGGGTATACATATTTACAAAATAAAGTATGGAGGTAGAGTACATTATGGAGAAATTTAAAGTTCCTTTTGAAAAGCTAAAAAATATATGTGACATAAGTGAATTTCAATTTGAAACTACAGCAGATTTATACCCTCTTCAAGGGATAATAGGACAAAGGCGAGCCTCGGAATCTTTAGAGTTTGGGCTTGATATCAAGAAAAATGGCTATAATATTTTTGTATCAGGACAAAGTGGTACTGGAAGAAACAGTTATGTTTTTTCTATAGCTCAAAAAAAAGCTGAAACTAAAGAAGCACCACATGACTGGGTTTATGTACATAATTATAAAAACCCAGATAGTCCAATAGCTATTAGCTTTAAAACTGGTATGGGTAAGATATTTAAAAAAGATATTGAAAACCTTATTGAAAAATTTAAAACAGAAATACCAGAGGTGTTTTTAAGCAAGGATTATGAAGATAAAAGAAATGTTTTAATTAAACAGTATCAAGCTAATACTGAGAAAATATTAAATGAGTTAAATAAAGTAGCTAAAGAGTATGGATTTATATTTAAACAAACTGAACGTGGGCTTATGAATATACCCCTTAAAGACGATAGACCAATGAATGAGGAAGAGTATAAAACTCTAAGTGCTGATGAAGTGGAAAAAATTGCAAAAAATTCTAATGATTTAAGTATGAATAGTATAGAAATACTTAATAAGCTTAGGGGCTTGGAGGGAGAATTTACAAATAGGATTAAGCAATTAGATGAAAAAGTAGGTTTTGATACTGTAGATTATCATATTAGTCAAATTAAATCAAAGTTTGATGATAATGATAACTTGAAAGAATATCTTGATAAAATGGAAGATGATATTGTAGAGCATATAGATAAATTTAAAAATGATAAGGAATCAGATAATTCTAATCCATTAGCGATGCTTCAAATGAATTCTAAGGAGGCATTCTTTGATAGATATCAAGTAAATTTATTTATAGATAATAGTGATTCTGAAGGAGCACCTATAATTAATGAAACAAATCCAAGTTATTACAACCTTGTGGGAAGAATTGAATATAAAAACGAATTAGGTGTTATGAAGACTGATGTTACTCAAATTAAGCCAGGAGCTTTCCATAGAGCAAATGGAGGATATTTAATTCTACAGGTTAAAGATGTACTTTCAAATCCATTTGCTTGGAATGCTTTAAAAAGAGTTTTAAAAACGAGAGAAATTAGTATTGAAGGTTTAGACAAACAAGTGGGTTATGTAGTTACTAGTACATTAAAACCTCAGCCTATTCCAATAGATTTAAAGGTTGTTTTAATAGGAGACCCATATACTTATAATGTATTATTTAATTATGACGAAGATTTTAGAAAATTATTTAAAATAATGGCAGATTTTGATATAGAGATGAATAGAAATGAGGAAAATACTCATAAGCTTGCCAGATTTATAGCTACTCATTGTGAAAAAGAAAAGCTTAAGCATTTTGATAAACTAGCTGTTGCTAGAATTATTGAATTTAGTTCTCGATTGGCAGATAATCAAAAAAAATTAAGCTCTCGATTTAATCAAATGGTAGAAGTTCTTTATGAAGCTGATAGATGGGCCGAAATAATGGGTTCAAATATAGTAAGTCTGCCTCATGTTGAAAAAGCTATATCAGAAAAAATTTATAGAAATAATAAGTATGAGGAAAAAATATTAGAATTATTTGAGGACGGAACATATGTATTAGATGTAGAAGGAAAAAAAGTAGGTGAAATTAATGGTTTGGCAGTTACAGGTACAGGGGAATATTCCTTTGGTAAACCTAGTAAGATAACTGTTGCAACTTATAGAGGTAAGGCTGGAATAATAAATATAGAAAGAGAAGTTAAAAGAAGTGGAAGTATACACGATAAAGGAGTTTTAATTTTAAATGGATATTTCGGGGAAAATTTCGCACAAGATAAGGCTTTATCATTATCTGCGAGTATAGTATTTGAACAGCTTTATTCTGGAGTTGATGGAGATAGTGCGTCAAGTACAGAACTGTATGCATTATTATCTAGTCTTTCTGGAGTTCCTATAAAACAATGTTTGGCTGTTACAGGTTCAGTAAATCAAAAAGGTCAGATTCAGCCGATAGGTGGAATAAATGAAAAGGTGGAAGGGTTTTTCAAGGTATGTAAGTTAAAAGGTTTAAATGGTAAGCAAGGTGTAATTATGCCTCATCAAAATGTTAAAAATCTTATGCTTAATGATGAAGTAGTAACTGCTATTAAAAATGACATGTTTAATATCTATGCTATTAAGACAGTTGAAGAGGGTATTGAGCTATTGACTGGGATGCCAGCAGGAGAAAAAAATGATAGGGGAGAATATCCAAAGGATACAGTTTACTATTTAGTAAAAAAAAGATTAAATAGATTTGCAGAAGAAGCAGAAGATGACGAAAAGTAAATGATGAAATCAAAATAAACCATGGAGAAAAAACCACAGGGACGGTTTTACGGGTTGCGATTTTGGCAACCAGTAGAACTGTCCCTGTGGTTTTTGGAAGAACCGTTCCCAGGACTTATCTATTACATACAATTATTTTAGATTCGGTAACTATAAAATCTACTGGTTTGTCAAAGGATTCTATGGGTACTTTGTCTATCAGCTGTAGATCAAGTGCTATAGCTACAGAAGGTATAGATTCTCCTGCATTTCCAAAAAAGTAATCATAATAACCCCCGCCATAACCTATACGATACCCTTCAGTATCAAAGGCTATTCCTGGAACAATTACTAAGTCAAGGATTCCTGGATTTATTTCTCTAATGTACTCAGGTTTTGGTTCTAAAATCCCATAAGAGCTTCTTGACAGCTCAACCTCTGGATCCATAACTTGACTCAAAACCATATTCATTGTCTTAGGTACACTAATAGGTATTATAGCTTTTTTATTATTACTTAATAAATCTTTTAAAATATAGTCTGTCTTAACCTCGCCTTTAAAATCCATATAAAGCATGACACTTTGAGCATCGCTATAAAGAGGCAGAGATTTAAGATTATTATATATTTGTTGACTTTTAATATTTAACTCTTCAGTAGATAACAGTTTTCTTTTGTTAATAATTTCGTTTCGAATCGAACTTTTCATATGCCACCCCTTTTTGTAATTATACATCTTATTATACCCTTTAAACAAAAAAACAATCAAATAAACAAATAGTGAATAAAATTGAAAATCTCATAGTAGGAGGCTGAAATAAGTAACTTATCATGGTATATACATGCCTATTAGATTTGGAGATTAACATAATTCATAATATAATAAGAATAAGGTCTAAAACTGTAAAACAAAATAAATTTAAGTAAAAAGTACTAGAAATTTGTAGTTTAAAATAGAAGGAAATCTGATGTAGAATGTAGAAATATACTTGTTATGCTAGGAGTTGAGATAATGATTGATATGATAAATATTACTAAGACATATAAGAATGAAACCATAGCTCTTTCTGAAGTGAATATAAAAATAAGCAAGGGAGATTTTGTGTTTCTTGTAGGTCCTAGTGGGGCAGGAAAATCAACCTTTATAAAGCTACTACTAAAAGAAGTAGAGCCAGATGAAGGCACTATAATAGTGGATGATTTAGATATAACTAAAATTAGTATGCGAAAGGTACCATATGTTAGAAGGAAAATAGGTATCGTTTTTCAAGATTTTAGACTGCTTCCCAATAAAACTATATTTGAAAACGTAGCCTTTGCAATGGAAATAATTGAAGCTACTTCAAGGGAGATTAGAAGACAAGTTCCTATGATTTTGAGTATGGTGGGCTTAAGTGATAAGGCTAAGCTATACCCTGATGAGCTTTCAGGAGGGGAACAGCAAAGAGTTTCAATAGCAAGGGCTATTGTAAATAACCCAGCTGTTTTAATAGCTGATGAGCCTACTGGAAATTTAGACCCAGATACAGCTTGGGAAATTATGAAACTAATAAAGCAAATAAATAGAAGGGGAACAACAGTTATTATGGCAACCCATGCAAAGGATATAGTAGATACCATGCAGCAAAGAGTTATAGCACTAGAAAAAGGAAAAGTAGTTCGAGACAATAAAAGGGGTGTCTACGGTTATGAAGATTAAAACAGCTTCCTATATGGTAAAACAAGGATTTGTAGGACTATGGAGAAATAGAGTAATGAGCATGGCCTCTGTAGGATCTATTGCATCTGCACTGGTAATTCTAGGAACTGTATTTATTATTATCCTAAGTATGAATAATTTAGCGGAATCTGCTAAAAGTCAGTTTGATTCCATTCAAGTATACTTACAAGAAGATATTGAACAATCAAGAATTGAAGATATAGGAAAATCTATAAAAAGAATTGATGGCATTAGAAGTGTAGATTTTATAACTCAAGAAGAAGCGTTAGAAATTATGAAAGAGCAATGGGGGGAACATGGATATCTACTTGAAGGACTTGAACAAAATCCGCTTCAAGACTACTATGTAGTAGAATTAAAAGATCTTTCCAATGCAGATGAGGTGGTTAGTAAATTACAAGGACTTCAAGGCTTAGATGAGGTTAATTATTATAAAGATATTGTAGAAAAATTATTAAATATCGCTAATATAATAAGAACAGCAGGACTTGTTATAATAGGAATGCTAATAATAATTTCTATGTTTGTTGTTTCCAATACTATAAAATTAACGGTAATAGCCAGATATAGAGAAATAAATATTATGAAGTATGTTGGTGCTACTAACTGGTTTATTAGATGGCCGTTCTTGGTAGAAGGATCAGTTTTAGGATTTTTAGGAGCTTTAATAGCAATTTTGATTGTGGGCTTCGGATATAGCAGTATATTTAATTATGTTACTCAAAAACTTTATGTTATGCTAACAGTTTATATGATTGTACCGTCTGTGATTATAAAAAGTATGAGTGTTATTTTTATAATACTAGGTACTGGCATCGGTGCATTAGGTAGTATTTTCTCAATGAGAAGATTTTTAAAGGTTTAAAGGGGGACAAGCTTATGAGGTGTAAAAGACTAATTGCCGTAACTTTTATTATTACTTTACTATTTACAAGTGTAGGCTATGGCTTAGATGATCAAAGTAAATTAAAACAGGTTCAAAATGCTATAAAACAGATAACGTCAAAGCTATCAAAGAATAAAGAAAAAGAAAAAACAGTGTCAGAGCAAATAAAAGATTTAGATTTAAATATAAGCAAGAGTGAAGAAGAGCTAGGGGAAATAAGTAAAGAAGTTACTTTGACTCAGAGAAAGATAGACGATTCAAAAAAGGATCTAAAACAAACTGAAGAAAATATAGGAGATAAAAACGATATCATAGATTCAAGATTAAAGGTTATGTATAAAAATGGTAATATAGGTTACTTGGAGGTTTTACTCAGTTCTGAAAGTATAGTTGATTTATTTTCTAAACTAGATATGATGAAGATGTTATTTGAACACGACATGGATATTTTGAAAGTTATGAAGGAAGAAAAGGATTTAATAGAAACAAAAAAAAGAACATTAGAAAGTCATGAAAGCAAGATGATTGTAATGCTTCAAGATATGGAAAACAAGAGAAAAGAGTTAGAAGTCAGTCGCGGTGAATTAAGGAGACTAAAATCTCAAATACAACAAGATAGTAAAGGTCTTGAGAATCAAATTGATGAATTAAATGCCTATGCTGAAAAAATAGCAGCAGAAATCCGTAAAAAACAGAGTGGTGGAAAATATACAGGAGGAGAGATGGCTTGGCCTGCTCCAGGATATACTAGAATAACTTCTCCTTATGGATATAGAATACATCCTATCTTAAAGACTAAAAAGCTTCACACTGGTATTGATATAGGAATTTCAAGTGGAAAAAGTGTAGTAGCTGCAGGAGATGGAAAGGTAATACACGCTAATTGGCTAGGTGGTTATGGTAAAGTTATAATGATAGATCATGGAGGCGGTATTGTAACCTTATACGCACATAATTCAAGTCTTGTAGTTAGTGAAGGGGATAAGGTTAAGAAGGGTGATGTTGTGTCTAAGGCAGGTAGTACAGGAATGTCTACAGGCCCACACTTACACTTTGAGGTAAGAAAAGATGGAAAATATGTAGATCCTATCCCTTGGGTGAAATAAATGATAGTCGAACGATGGTTAAGCAATAGTTAAACAATAGTTAAACAATTGTTTAACTATTGTTTTTTACATAAAAATAGATTAAAAGGAATTTTAGAAGGTAAAAATATATATACATAGAATTATATGTTAAAAGAAGAAAAGGGAGGAAATGAAATGCTTTATGATTTAGTTGTAAAAAATAGAAGTTATAGAAGGTTTTATGAAGAAGAAAAGATAGACAAAAAAACATTGGAGAATCTTGTGGATTTAGCAAGATTATCAGCTTCAGGTGCTAATTTACAATCCTTGAAATATATTATTTCTAATGAACCTAAGAAAAATAATAAAATATATCCAAATTTAAGATGGGCAGGTTATATGAAGGATTGGGATGGACCTGAACCTGGTGAGAGACCTTCAGCTTATATTATTATCCTCATGGATAAAGAAATTGCAAATAATTGTTTTTGGGATCATGGAATTGCATGTCAAAGTATATTATTAGGTGCTACAGAGCTTGGTCTAGGTGGATGTATATTTGCCTCAATGGATAAAAAAGCATTAGCAGAGGAACTTAGTATCCCAGATAGATATGAAATACTAACTGCATTGGCAATTGGTAAGCCTAAAGAAAAAATTGTATTGGAAAAAATGAATGACCCTAAAGATATTAAGTATTGGAGAGATGAAGAAGGTATTCATCATGTTCCTAAGAGAGAATTAGAAGATATAATATTAAATCTATAAAATAATGTTTAATAAGTTTCTAGTGTGGTATATTTAATATGGAAATCAATCCAGCAGATAAATATATCTAATACTAATAAATGGAGAAAGGGAGGAATATATCATGGAAAATAGTAAAACTTTAAAAAATTTAATGGAAGCCTTTGCAGGAGAATCTCAAGCAAATAGAAAGTATTTAGCTTATGCAAAAAAAGCTGAGGCTGATGGAAAAATAAATGCAGCAAAGCTATTTAAGGCTGCTGCTGATGCAGAAACTCTACATGCTCATAAGCATTTTGAGGTTGCAGGTAAAATCAATTCTACTTTAGAAAATTTAAAGGATGCTGTTGCAGGAGAAACTCATGAATATAAAGATATGTACCCGGAGTTCTTAGAGATAGCTAAAGAAGAAGGAAATAAAGCTGCAATTAGAACTTTTGACTATGCTCTAAAGGCTGAAGAAGTACATGCTAGGTTATATGAAGAAGCACTAAATAACATAGATGGAGAAGAAGAAGTTTTTTACTACTTATGTCCAGTATGTGGAAACATTGAAAAAGCTACACCAGAAAAATGCTTTATATGTGGAGTTCCTGGAGAAAAGTTTATAAAATATTAATTATTACATTTTAAATATTTTATAATAAAAACCTTTACAGTAGTGATATAATAAAGCTATTGTAAAGGTTTTTATGATGTAACAAAAAATATTATTTGTAGGTCTAAATATTAATTAGATTAATGGGAGTGTTATAAAAATGAAAAAAATATTACTTCACATACTTTTGATAGCGACTGTTTTTAGTTTGTCAGCTTGCGGCGTATTTAATCAAGAAAATCCACAGGTGGAGCAAGAAGAGCCTCAGGTAACTCAAGAAAAAGACAATGGAGAAAATAAAAATGAAGAAAGCATTACAAAAGAGGCTACAGGAATTTATATTGGTCAAATAGATAGCAATGCAGTTGAAATAAATATCGACAATGAACCTAAAGCTTTTGTGATTACAGAGGTAGAGCGTGAAATCAATAAGTTAGAGGAAAACGAAGATGTTAGATTAAAGTACATTGAGAATGAATATGGACAATTAATTTTAAAGGAAATTGAAATAAAGAAATAGATGAGACTCCCATTAAAAGTGGGGGTTTTATTTTATTGAAAATTAAATTCAGAGTAAAAATTAATTTTTTTAAAAAAATTAAAGGAATTATAAAAAAAATGTAGAATTATAAAATAAATAAACAGTACGTGGAAAGAGTTTTCAGTGAGTGGAAAAATTCAAGGAAATTAATTGAAAGAAATAATAATATATTATTATGTAAATCATATAAAAAAGAAAAGATGAAGGTAGGTGAAAAAATGGATTTAAATAGAATAAAAAAAACATTAAATAATTTAAATTATTTTGGAGCTTTAGAAAATGGTATAACAAGACTAGCTTATACTGAAGATGATCAGAAGGCTCGAAATTATATTATAGATTTATGTAAACAGGAAGGATTAGAAGTACGAATAGATGAATGTGGAAATATTTTTGCCAGAAGAAAGGGTGCTCAGCCAAGTTCTACAGTTGTAGCATGTGGTTCTCATATAGATACAGTTATTGAAGGTGGACAGTTTGATGGTTCACTAGGAGTAGTAGCAGCTTTAGAAGTTATACGAAGTTTAAATGAAAAAAAAATACAAACAAAGCATCCTATTGAGTTAATTGTATTTGCTTGTGAAGAATCCAGTCGATTTGGATATTCTACTCTTGGAAGTAAGGCAATAGCAGGATTTTTAGATATTGAAGCTATATCTCATTTAAAGGATAAAGAAAATATATCAGTAGAAGAGGCATTTAAAAAATTCGACCTTGACTTTAATAATATTCACAAGGCAAAACAAAATGGTCAGTTATATAAGGCTTTTTTAGAACTACATATTGAGCAGGGAGTACATTTAGAAAAAAAGAAAAAAGAAATAGGAGTCGTGACTGGAATTGCAGCTCCCACTAGAATAAAGGTTTATATAAAGGGTACTGCAGCTCATTCAGGGTCTACAGCAATGGATTTTAGAAAAGATGCCTTAACAGGTGCATCAGAAATAACCCTTGAACTAGAAAAAATAGCCAGAAAGGAATCTTCTCATGGAACTGTGGCAACGGTAGGAGTTTTGGAAGTTGGGCCAGGTGCTATGAATGTGATTCCAGGGTTGGTAAAAATGCAAATAGATATTCGAGGTATAGATAAAGATTCTAAAGAAAGAGTGTTAAAGCATTTATATAAATCTCTGGAAAAGATTCATTCAGAAAGAGATCTTGAAGTTGAGTGGGAAATAATTTCAGATGAATCCCCTGTACTATTAAATAAAGAAATAATCCATACTATTGAAGAAACATGTATAGAAGAAGGCTTTAATTATGAAAAATTTCCCAGTGGAGCAGGGCATGATGCTATGAACATGGCAAAGATTTGTCCAACAGGAATGATATTTGTGCCCTCTAAGGACGGTTTAAGTCATAATCCAGATGAATATACATCTTGGGAGGATATAAGCAAAGGAACATTATTGTTAGAGAAAGTCATAGAAAAACTAGCGATTCCAATTAAAGGTTAAATACAAAAGATAAAAAAACTTATAAAATTCAAGTGAAAGGGAAGTGTTTTAATGAAGTGGGATCATATTATTAAAAATGGCACTATAGTAGACACTAAAGAATCTTTCAAAGCAAATATTTATATTAAAGATGGAAAAATAGTAAGTGTTTCTAGTGAAGAGTTAGAAGGTGATGCTATAGAAGTAACAGATGCTAAAGGACTTTATGTATTGCCCGGATTAATGGATACTCATGTTCACTCTAGGGACGGTGGAGCTACTCATAAAGAGGACTTTTTTCATTCTACTCAGGCAGCAGCTGCAGGAGGTCTAACAACTATATTTGAGATGCCAAATGCTATCCCAGCAATTAATAGTGTTGAGAATCTTAATAAGCAGTTGGAAAATTTATTGCCTAAGGCACATGTAGATTTTGCTATGTGGGGATTGTGTTTAGGGGATTTAAATAAAGATGAGATTAAAAAATTAGATGAAGCAGGAGTTGTAGCATTTAAATTTTTCTGGGGTTATGCAATAAACAGTAAAACTTATGGATTAGTTTATAATTATACGCCTGGGGATACAGATGTTATACCACCTCTAAAAGATGGAGAGGTATATGAGATCTTTAAAGAAGTAGCAAAGACTGGAAAACTTATAGCTATTCATGCTGAAAATGCAGATATGATTCAAACTTTTACAAAACAAGTTATGGAAAGTGGAGATAAAAGCTACGAAGCTTTCTTAAATACGAGACCTAATATTTGTGAAGAAACTATTACTCAAACAGCTATTTCATTTTCTAAGCATACAGGAGCTAGATTACATCTTTTGCATATGAGCGATGGAGATTCAGTAGAATCAGTTAAACAAGCTCAAGAAAAAGACTATTCTGTGACAGCTGAAACATGTCCACATTTTCTTTTCTTAAGCAATGAAGATTTTGATAATATAGGGCCTATGATGAAGGTATATCCACCTATTAGATATAAAAAGGATCAAGAAAAATTATGGGAGGGCATACAAGATAAAGTTATAACAATGGTGTGTTCAGATCATGCCCCTCATACAACAGAAGAAAAAACTGGAGATTTATGGTCTATACCAGCTGGAATGTGTGGAGTAGAAACCTTAGCACCTTTAATGATTGATGCTGTAAGCAAGGGCAAAATTTCTATTCATGACTTAGTAGGACTTCTTTCAGAAAATCCTGCAAAGCTTTATGGTATATATCCAGAAAAAGGATCTTTACAAGTAGGAACTGATGCAGATTTAACACTGGTAGATTTTAATAAAAAATATGTACTAGATAAAGAGAAGCTTCATAGTAAAAGCAAGGTAACAGCATATGATGGATTTGAACTTATGGGAGCACCTGTTGGAACAATAGTAAGAGGTATAACTGTTATGAAGGATGGAGAAATTAGTAGTAAGCCTATAGGACAGTTTATTAAGCCAACTAATTCCAAGGAGGCATAGTATGAAAAATGATGTAGTTAAGGTAATTCAAAATCATCGCTCTATAAGAAAATATATAGATAAACCTATTGAAGATGAAATATTGCAAGAGTTATTAACATCTGCACAATGGGCACCATCTTCTCACAATGTTCAAGCTTATAATATTATAGTGGTTAAAGATAAGGAAAAAAAGAAAACTTTATCTAAACTTTGTGGGGGACAACCGTGGATTGAAGCCTGTCCAGTATTTCTAGTGCTAAGTGCTGATTTATATAGACTTAAAGAAACCTGTAATATGTATGATTCTCCCTGTGAAATAGATGAAGTAGAAAATTTATTAGTTGGAGCTGTGGATACTGCATTAGTAGCTCAAAATATTTTAATATCAGCAGAATCATATGGTCTAGGGGGAGTTATGATAGGTGGAATCAGAAATAGTATTAAGGACGTTATAAAATTGTTAGACCTGCCTAATTGTACAGTACCTATTATGGGAATGTGTTTAGGATATCCTGATGAAAATCAAATTCCTTGGCAAAAGCCAAGACTGCCACAAAGGGTGGTAGTATTTGAGGAAAGCTATAAAAAGGATTTAATAGAAGATGGCTTAAAGGAATATGAAGAGGTTTCTGCAGATTATTATAACAGAAGAACTAAGGGAAAGGTCACAGATGGATGGACAAAACAGATGGCTGAATATCTTAAAGATCCAAGAAGACCAGACCTTAAAAAGTGTATTCAAGATCAAGGAATTAAGTTGAAGTAGGTAGTAAAGAGGGGGTTATATAATGTCAAAGATGAAATTTGTGGCTACAGGAGATAGTTTTATTACTCGAAGATTACCGACCCCGAGAAGTAATAATTTCAATGAAATCTCTAGCCTGATCAAATCAGCTGAAGTTAGATTTACTAATTTCGAAGTAACAGCTCACAATTTTCAAGGACATCCATCAGCATTTAGTGGTGGTACTTGGGCAGTGGCACAGCCTGAAGTTTTAGAGGATATCGCAGATTATGGTTTCAATCTTCTAAACTGGGCAAATAATCATACCATGGACTATTCATATGGGGGTTTAGAAGAAACTGAAAAAAATCTTAATAAGTATAATTTTGTTCATGGGGGAGCTGGAAAGAATCTAAGTGCTGCTAGCGAGCCTAAATATTTGGAATGTCCTTCTGGACGTGTGGCTTTTATTGCAGTGACATCTACTTTTCATGAATCATGGATTGCAGGAGAACAAAGACCTGATATTTTTGGGAGACCTGGAATCAATCCTTTAAGATATGATACTACTTATGTTGTAGGCAAGGAAGAAATAAATCAATTAAAAGCAATAGCTAAAAAAACAGATATAAATGCTTGGAGTAATTTGAATTTTAAAGAAGGCTTTGAAGTAAAAAGTGAAGATGATGTCTTTAGATTTGGAAAACATTTATTTAAAGAAGGCTCTCCGGAAGGTGAGATAACAAAGCCTAACTCAAAAGATCTAAAGAGAGTAAAAAAAGCTATAGAACAGGCAAAAAGACAGGCAGATTATGTAGTAGTCAGTGTCCACTCCCATGAATTGAAGGGAGAAGATAAAGCAAAACCAGCTGATTTTCTAGTTAGCTTTGCAAGAAGCTGTGTAGACTGGGGTGCCAATGCAGTACTTGGACACGGACCACATATACTAAGAGCTTTTGAAGTATATAAAGAATGTCCAATATTTTATAGTTTAGGTAATTTTATATTTCAAAATGATACAGTTTCAAAACTGCCTAGCGATTTTTATGATAAGTATAATTTAGGAACATCTAATAATGTGGTAGATGCACTAAATACAAGAAGTAAAAATGACACAATAGGACTAGGAACTAATCCATATGTATGGGAATCAGTAATTCCATACTGGGAGATGGAAGAAGGAAAGCTAACAAAAATATTACTTTATCCTATTGAACTAGGATTTGGACAAGCCAGTTATCAAAGAGGATGGCCAAAATTATCTAAAGATGTTAGGATTTTAAAAAATTTACAAAAATTAAGTGAACCTTTTGGAACTAATATTGATATAGAAAATGGAATTGGGAAAATTATATTATAACCACAAATTTGTGGTTTTAATAAAAAAGCTATTTCAAAACGAAAAAAAAGGGAGGCAATTAAAAATGTTTAAAAAGAGTTTAAGCTTGGTGTTAGTTTTAATCTTAGTTCTATCTTTAGGACTAGCTGGATGTTCTTCTACTCCAGCTGAAGATGGTGGGGACAAATCAGGAGATAATGCTGGAGATGACAAGCCAATGGTAATCAAATTCAGTCATAATCAGCCTATTACTAGTCCTGAGCATGTGGGAGCTGAAAAGTTTAAGGAAATAGCAGAAAGTGAAAGCAATGGTAAAATTGAAGTTCAAATTTATCCTGCATCACAGATGGGAAGTTTACGTGAGCAAGTAGAAGGAACTCAGATAGGAAGTATTAATATTAGTATGCAACCTTCAGCAGTTATTTCTCCTTTTGTTGATGACGTTAAGGTAGCAGATCTTCCTTATTTATGGCCAAAGGATACAGAGGCTATGTATGAGGTTTTAGATGGGGAAGTAGGGGAAGAATTATTAGGACGTTTAGACCAAGGTGGATTTAAAGGTTTAGGATATTGGTTTGGTGGGTATAAGCTTTTCACAACTACTGAAAAAGAAATCCATAAGCCAGAAGATTTTAAAGGAGTAAAAATGCGTGTAATGGAAGCTCCTATACTTATTTCACAGTATAAAGAGTGGGGTGGAAATCCTATACCTCTACCATATGCAGAAGTATATAATGGATTACAGCAAGGAATAGTTGATGGACAAGAAAATCCTTTACAGACTATATATTTGAATAACTATCAAGAGGTTCAAGAGAATATTATTAAAAGTTATCATGGAGCAATGATGTATATAATGATTGCAAATAAAGGTTGGTTTGAAGGTCTTTCAGAAGATATGAAGCAAATAGTACAAAAAGCTGAATTGGAAGGAAGAAAAGCAGCTCGTAAGGCATTAGCTGAAACAGAAGCTGATTATGTTCAAAAACTTAAAGATGCTGGAAACAATTATTATGAGTTAACAGATGAAGAAATTGCAGTATTTACAGAAGCTTCTATACCAGTGCATGAGGAACATTATAATGGAGAATGGCAAGCAGATTATCTTGCTCGTTTAAAGGCAGCTTTAGAAGAGGCACAAAAATAGTTATATTGTAGGCTAAATATAGTGGGGCTTATAAGCTCCACTATATTTTAAAGGTAGAAAGGAGGCAGAAATATGAAATGGTTAGAAAAATTTGAAGAATATCTAATAGCAATCGTTCTATTAACAGTTTCTGCAGTATTATTTGTTAATGTAATTCTTCGTTATGGATTTAACGCTAACTCTACATGGGCTGAAGAGTTTATAAGATATGGAATAATATGGGTTACATTTATTGGTATAGCAGTAGGTTTTAGAAAAGAGATGCACCCTGGTATTGATGTAATATTTACTATTGTACCGAAAAAAATGAAAAAAGGGGTTAAAATATTTGCAACAATAGCATCTATTATTTGCATGGGATGGTTATTAAAATATGGATATGACTTATGTTTATTCTCTTTTAATTCAGGACAGATAACACCAGCTCTTCAAATAAAACTATATTGGGTTTATGCAGTAATTCCAATTGGCTCATTATTTTCATTAATTCACTTGATAAGAATACTAATAAACCAATTTAAAAATAATAAAGAAATAGAAGTTTAATATTACATTTAAAATTAGTTAAAGCCCATTGGTTATAGAAAGGAGAGAGTGTTTTGATCTTAGCACTAATGATTATGATATTTGTATTACTATTTAGTAGTACTCCTATATTTGTCTCACTTGGATTTGCATCTTTTGCCAGTATTATATTTTTTTCAGATGTAGAGCCCATGATGCTTATACAAAAGTTTTTTGGAGGAATAGATAAATTTGCACTTATGTCGCTACCTTTTTTCATCTTTGCTGCTAACTTAATGGATACAGGTGGACTTTCAAACCGTATACTAAAGTGGTCAAGAGCATTAATTGGACATGTGGCAGGCGGTGCTGCTATGACTACTCAGTTAGCAAGTATGTTCTTTGGTGCATTATCAGGTTCAGCTCCAGCTACAGTTATGGCTGTAGGTAAGATAATGTATCCTGAACTATTGAGAAGTAAGTTTAGCCCAGCATTTGCTTCAGGTTTATTAGCTTCAGCAGGAACTGTAGCCTTGATTATACCACCTAGTATTACTTTGATCATATATGGTGCGGTGACAGGAGTTTCAGTTGGAAGATTATTTATGGCCGGTATAGGTGCTGGAGTACTTTATGGTGTAGTTTCTTTGGGATATATATACTTTTATGCAAGAAAGAATAATTTAGAGAGAGATACAAAAGCCAGTTCAAAGGAAGTTTGGGAGACTACAAAGGATGCTGGTTGGGCACTAATGGTTCCTGTAATCATATTAGGTGGAATCTATAGTGGAATTTTCACACCAACTGAATCTGCTGGAATTTCAGCTATTTATGCAATGTTAGTAGGTTTACTTGTTTATAAAGAATTAAAGTTTAAAGATTTGTTAAAAGTAGCAAAGGAATCAGCAGCAAGCTCTGCACAAGTACTGATAATGATTGCATCAGCCCAGGCGTTAGGGTGGATATTAACTATAGGACAGGTACCACAATTATTAGCACAGGGATTCTTGCAAGATATCACTAGCCCTGTAGTCTTTTTATTAGTATTAAATGTAATACTTCTTATAATGGGTATGTTTATGGAAGGTGGAGCAGCAACAATTATTCTTGTACCACTTATTTACCCTATGGTAATGAAGTTAGGAATTGATCCAGTACACTTAGGAATTGTAATTATTTCTAACCTATCTATAGGTATGTTTACCCCACCTTTTGGAATAAATATTTTTGTAACAAGTTCTATAACAAAGCTAGATATGGTAGAAATGATGCCAGGTTTGATGAGATTTTTAATAATAGATATAGCAGCCTTACTTCTAATAACATATATACCACAAATATCATTATTCCTTCCAAATCTATTAAATTAATCTTTACGCCTCCAATTGAATATATATAAACAAAAAGCTCTGACATTTATATTGGTCAAGAGCTTTTTGTTAAGGTAGTTTTAATTTTCCATCAACTACTCTTACAAAAATATGATATGACGAAGAAAAATCAAATTTTCTTATTACTGCTTATTTACAAAAATGGAAAGGGTTCAGTAAATGGGACTAAAAAAGAAAGAAGTTGAAATTGGGCTTAATATCATTGAAGATTTACAAATTATCTGAGCTAGTTCTTATTGCATGTTAAACATAAAAAAAGTAGAGAAACAATTACTAATTTTCTCTACCTATTACTCATCATATTCTTGTTTGCAATTCTCATTTCTAATCATATTAACAATATTAATTGTTGGAATAACTAATGGATGTACCCCAGCACTTGAAGTTATATTACTTATTAGTGCTCGTAAATAAGGAAATAATATTGCTGTTCCATTAACCTCTAGTAGTTGTTTTGCATCTTTTTCATCTAAGGTACTCTCAAAATAAAAAAATCCGCTCATAAGTACATTCATAAAAAAAGGATAATTTTTTTCCTTGTAGTTTTCAAAAACTTTACAACCTAATCTGATTATAGCCTCACTATCTTCTATATCAATCTCGATGGTTCTCTCGAAACTTAAATCTAACTCTACTTCTCTACCTGAAACAAAGTCTTCATTTAGGTGAAATTCAATTTTTTCACAGGCATAATTCTCAAAGTTTAGACTACTTAGAATACCCTTGTCCATTTTTTAAACCGCCTTATTATATTTATTATAATAGTCATCATCAAAATGAGCATTTCCACATGCTAAATCGGGACTATTATATCCAAAACCTAAACCATATTGCTTGTTAGAAACTTGCTTGTAAAAAGTTTTACTGTCCACATTTACATTTCCAAAGTTATACTTACACTGATTTAATGAGTAAGTTGTACCATGTACAGAAGTAAAATGTTCTTTTTTTTGGTTTTTGGGAACAGATGTTACACCAAGACTTTTAAGGTGATGAGCTAACTCTTCAACTGAGCATTTTTCGTAAAACTCTAGCGTTTTATCAAACATATAAAATCACATCCTAATCTAATTTCTCATTATAAACTTCATGGTTTTTAATAACGGACATATCTCTTACACAGAGTTGAATATGAGTCCTCTGCATTCTAGTATAGCATTTCCCAGTTAGATCTATACCTTTCTTATGCTTTGCATGCCTTGCGACAACCGAATACCTTAGCATAAATACAAACTTGGATTTTTGGTATATTCAGAGTGGGAAAATTGAAGGATTATTGATTCTTGAGTAGAACTTGTTTAATATCAAAGTTATTCAGATGTAGGTAGCTAATTTAATATAAATTAAGTCTTTTAAATGAACTTCGCTTCAGGAAGAATAGATTTTATGAGCAATATTACTCTTAAAGGAGTTGGAGTAAATATATCTTTATCAAATGGAATCTGAATAATACTTTATTGAGAGAGATTACATTACCTAACAGAAAATATTAAAACAAGCTAACATTGAGGGGGAAGATTACAGTGGATTCTAATTTGCAAGATAAGATTAAAAAAATACTAAATAAAGAAGAAATTAAGAGGGTTATAAATAACAGGGACTTTCAGTTCCAAAAGGCAGTTGATAAATACAAAGAATTTATTTCTTATGATATAGATAATAGTACATTGGACGGAATTATAGAAAACCTAAATGCCATAGGGGAATTTAACTTCAATAAATTTATAGGACAATATGATGATGAGTTTGAGGAATATAAATTTCTAAAGATTATAGGACAATTAATATCATATTTAGACTCTAAGGCTGCGAATAAGCATGAGTATAATGAGTATAAAGATAAAAGAGTTGTTTCTAGCCCTTTTGTCAGACAAAATAAATGGGTAGAAAATTTGCTGAATTATAAAAAGAACAGTGATATAAATCAGTTAACAGACAATATTTCAAATTCATTGAAGTATATCATAGATCCAATAAGTAATATAAATATTGTCTCGCCAGTACATCAACAATTAATCAGCTTGATTTTATTTAAAAGAAATGACTATATAGATAATTTTGCTGAAATAGTCAAAGAAGAATTTGAAGAATTGGATATAAATCCTGCAAATCCTATGAACCTGACTGATATCTATTCATCAATATTATATTGTAGTGAAATAAGAAAGTTTTGGGATAATGATAAACGGGTCTGGAAAGTATCCCATGGAAATAATGGAGAGTTTAGTGAAGATGAAAAGGTAAAATACCTTAGAAAAAATATAATTGCAGTACATAAAGATACAGGAAGAAGCCAAGGTCAGAATTTTACTGATAAGATGAAGCTAGGGGATTATTTCTATCTATGTTATGGTTCACAAAGAGTAGTAGCGTTGGGAATAGTATCATCAAATGCTGAACCATTGGAAGGTAAACCTGAAGGTTGGATGAAAAGAAAATATATTCTAATAAAAAAAAGTATAAGTAATGAAAGATATGAAGGGGTAAAGAAAGGCTGGACTCCAAACTATAACTCTACATGCATGGAAATAAAAGATCCAGAACTCAATGTATTTCAACAAAATATACTTCGTCCTTATTTCGACTTATCTATAAAGGAACTAATGGAACAAAGTATTGAAGAGCTACAAGATGAAGAATATCAAGAAATACCTACTACTATTGCTGATGAATACGAAGGTATAAATCAAGATGGCTCAATTAAAGACTTTTATAAACATGAAGATTTGAATCTAATACTATATGGGCCTCCTGGAACTGGAAAAACATACAATTCCACATACTATGCTGTTTCCATTTTAGAGCAGAGAGACCCCGTTATAGTAAAGGAAGAGTCCTATAATAATGTTAAACACAAATATAATGACTATATGAAAAAAGGTCAGATAGCTTTCTGTACCTTTCACCAGTCTTATGGATATGAGGAATTTATTGAGGGAATTAAACCAATCGTGGTAGAAAAAGCCAACGATCAAAAAGGGGAAATTCAATACAAAATAGAAGATGGTATTTTCAAGGAAATGTGTGAACGGGCTAGAAAAAATACCAAGGAAAATTATATTATAATTATTGATGAAATAAATCGTGGGAATATCTCTAAAATCTTTGGTGAACTAATCACGCTGGTTGAACCAAGTAAAAGGTTGGGAAATAGTGAAGAGATATATGTGACATTACCATACTCTAAGAAACCATTCGGAGTACCATCTAATTTATATATAATAGGTACAATGAATACTGCCGACCGATCAATAGCGCTAATGGATACAGCTCTCAGAAGAAGATTTAAGTTTATTGAGGTTGAACCTGAAACTAATATATTCAAGAAAATGAATGATAATAAACCACTTATAGTTGAGAATATTGATATTAAAAAGATGGTTGATACGATAAATAAAAGAATCGAAGTTCTCTACGATAGAGAGCATATGATAGGGCAGGCTTATTTTATGGAACTATTAAACAGTAAGACTATTGATAAATTAAGTGATATTTTTGAAAACAAAATTATACCCCTTTTGCAGGAGTACTTTTTTGATGATTATGAAAAGATCCGACTTATTCTAGGTGATAATCAAGTAAATGAAGAAAATATGCAATTTGTAACAAAAGAAGGGATAGACATGACTTTATTTGGAAGTAGTTCGGAAATGGACATCATTGAAGAAAAGGCAACTTATAATATAAACACCGATGCCCTTACAAATCCAATGGCTTATATTAAAATATATAACTCAAATCTATTTAAAGGTAGTGGAGATGAGTTAAATGAAGAATAAGGTTTATACTATTAAAGAATATAGTTATTTTGCCAGTGATAAATATGTATCTCAGGTAACTGATGGAAATGTATTACTACCACATAGGTTGTTTTCGGATTTAGAGGATTTCATACTTCAAAATAAAGTGGATTCTGGTGATAATATTAGTGAATTTATGGTGTCAGGATACGCAAAAAATGCGGGGAAGATTCTAAAGGCTAAAAATTATGTGGGTGTCATCAAAGCTTCAGATAATACTACAATAGAAATACTACCTAAAATATTTGTATCTAATGAAGATAATTCCTATAGTAGAATAAAAAAGATTTTTCTAAAAATGCTAAAGTATACAAATGATTTACCAGTAAAGACCTTTGATCAATCAAGTTTAAATATAGCTAATATGAGCATTTTCGATATTTTTATTAAGATGTTTTTGGATGAAGTATTGAAAGTTGTTAGAATAGGGCTTAAATCCAGTTATCTTGATAAGGAAGATAATCTTAGTTTTTATAAAGGCAAGCTATTAGTCAATAAACATATAATCAATAACTCAGTCAACAAACATAAATTTTATGTAGGTTACGAAGAATTTAGCATCAATAGACCTGAAAATCGATTAATCAAGGCAACTTTAAATTTCCTAAGGAAAAAGACAACTAGTCAGATATTGCATAAAAGAATAAATGAATGTCTTCCATCCTTTCGAGATGTAGAGGTGTCAAAAAACTATCACAAAGACTTTTCTAAATGTGTAACTAACAGATTGATGTCTCACTATGATTTAATACTTCAGTGGTGCAAGATTTTTTTAGATAATAAAAGCTTTATGAATTATAAAGGGGAGAATATAGCATATTCATTACTATTTCCAATGGAAAAGGTATTCGAAAAATATATAGCAAAATGTATAATGAACTCTTTTCTTTTTAGTGACTATACGGTGATGACTCAGCATACACAGTATTACTTGATAGAAAGTCATAGAAAATTTATATTAAAACCAGATTTGGTTATGAAATTAAATAGCAGAACAATTGTATTAGATACAAAGTGGAAAATACTGGACAGCAAATATAGAAACAATGGAATATCACAAAGTGATTTATACCAAATGTATGCATATTCTAAGAAATATAGAGCGGATAAGGTCATATTGATTTATCCTAAACCAAATTGTATCTTAGACGACATTTATTATTACTTTGAAGGAGATAATGAATTAATAATATTTTTTATAGACTTAGAAAATGTTCATGAAAATTTAAAGAAACTTTATGATGTTATAAGCAAAGAACACGTGAACTACTCACCACTTAAGAAGTGGGAGCTTCCTGATTCCACGACTTCGTAACCTCAGTCTCCACAGGCGTAACTTCGGGCAGTTCCTGCCCTAGATGCCGAGTAAGTCGGTATCCTTAGTACCTTAGATATTTTACGTATAGAAGGAAAAGCTAATGCTTGGTTTTCGCATTCATAGCTAATCGATTTCTCTATACAACCTTATATATCTAGTTATCAAAGAACATTCATAATTACATTTTATCACATTATCAAAACCTTGCCAATTCATCTCCCACCTACGCTCTCACTAGCGTGAGTAAGGTAGCTTAGAAGAGGGAGACTTCTTGGCAATTGTAGTTAAATACTGATTATAAAACATATCACTTTAATACTCTTGATATAGGTTCAATACTAAAATAATCTAAGGCTTGATTAACACTATTAATATTTCTTGGTTCCTTCAAACTGAGATGACATCAATCCTTACATTAAATTATCAAATTCTACTATTCCTATGAATGAATCAGATTACATGACTTTAGAGAAAATATTTGAAAGGGATGATGTATGAATTAAATCATCTTTTTTATTGTGTTTTATAAGGTATCACCTTATTTTGTATTGATTAAAGTGAAAGTAGCTGTTTTTGGTGATAATTATGACTACGAAATAACATTTTATTATTTTGCATAGGTAAAAATTTACTCATTCTTTCTGTATTGCAAGTATTCTAAAAATCGCTTGGTCGCAAGGGAAAGCGATTTTCGATTTCTCATGGCTACACCGATATTTCTAAAAGCAGGAACTTCAAGCTCTTTCGCTATAATTTGGTAAGGAATCCTCTGTAAAATCAATTCAGGTAATATACTAATCCCAAGCCCGTTTTCCACCATAGACATAATGGCATAGTCATCCCATGTTGTAAAATGAACTTCCGGGGAAATATGATGTTTCTCAAATATTTCAGAGATTTCTGCTTTTGCACCCTTTTCCAACAGCATAAACGGACTATTCAATAAATCGTTTATTGGAAACTTATCACAATTAGCAAGTGGATGACTTTTCGGAATCACTACCAACAAACGGTCTTGTTCTAAAAATATAGTTTCAAGTTCTGTTTTTGTCGGAAGTCGCAAAAATCCGAAGTCAACACGCCCTTCTAAAATCCAGCTTTCAATTTCTGTATAATCACCAAGCAGCAACTCAAAATCAATTTGTGGGTAGTCCTTCTTAAAAATCTTAATCATATTAGGTAACCAATGGGTTGCCACGCTGGAAAATGTCCCAATACGAATCATCCCAGATTGCATATCGTGTAACTCTTCGATCTGTGTAATTAAGATTTTATGCTCATTACAGATTCGCTTTAACTGGGGCAGTAGCTTTAAACCATCTGAGGTTAGAGTAACGCCTGTGCGTCCTCTTTCAAGAAGAGAAACACCCCATTCCGTTTCCAAATCGCTAATCATACGACTGATACCAGATTGTGTATAGTTCAATGCTTCGGCAGCTTTTGTAAAGCTCCCATATTCTACTGCTTTGACAAAGGATATATATTTTTGAATATTCATCATCTCTATTTTCCCTTCTATGCAATTTTGTCATTCATATCATAACAAACATTCAACATTGTAATGCATATGAATATGATATACTACTATTGTTAAAAACTCAAGCATAGGAAGGGAAGGGCATTTAAAGATGTTTTTTGTAAGTGACACAATGAAAAAAGCACCAGAAGGCTATAAAACACCGTTACAAGAAATGGTCTACGAATCATTGACAAAGTTACAGATTAATTTTGAGCGGGTGGACACGGATGAAGCAATCTCCATGGAGGATTGTATAGAGATTAATCGAAAACTAGATATGAAAATGGTAAAAACGCTATTTCTCTGCAATAGCAAAAAGACAGAGTTCTATTTATATGTAACTACTGCAGATAAGCCGTTCAAATCTAAAAAATTCACCGAGGCATTGGGTGTTTCACGGGTATCTTTTGCTCCTGCTGAGCTAATGGAAAATATTTTGGGTGTAAAAATCGGCGCTGTGACAATATTTGGGATTTTGTTGGATAAGGACAATCATGTGCAAATTGTTCTTGATAAGGATGTACTCTTAGAAGAATGGTATGGATGTAGCGATGGGACTACAACCGGGTATATTAAGGTCAAAACAAAGCAGATTGTCAATAACTTCCTAACCTATGCAAATCACATTCCGACAGTGATTGAAATGTAAAATTAAGAAAAGGAATGGTAGATAAATGCAAAACGCATATTTCAAATATATAGCTGCATTACTCATCTTTGGTTCCAATGGAATTGTTGCAAGTTACACTTTATTAAACAGTTATGAAATTGTTTTATTGAGGACTTTGATTGGTAGCTTGTTTCTGATTTTAGTATTTGCGCTGTCTAAACAGAAAGAACAGTCTTGGAGAAACAAATCGCATTTTATGTGGTTAGTGATTTCAGGCATGGCGATGGGTGCAAGCTGGATATTTTTATTTGAAGCATACGGGCAAATCGGCATAAGCATTGCTACCTTGGCTTATTATTGTGGTCCTGTGATTGTAATGATCCTTTCTCCTGTAATATTCAAGGAAAAAGTGACAAGTACCAAAATACTTGGATTTTTTACAGTAATAATTGGAATGGTTTTAGTTAATGGGCAAGCTTTGTCACAAGGAAGAATTTCCTGGGGACTGATTTCTGGGATATTAGCGGCAATCATGTATGCTATTATGTTGGTCTTTAATAAAAAAGCTGTCAGCATAAAAGGACTTGAAAATTCAATGTGGCAGTTAATTACCAGCTTTATAATGGTAGCTATTTATATATCTTTAAAGCAAGGATTTTCAGTAAACATTACACCTGGAAATTTGATACCTATACTGATATTAGGCATCGTGAATACTGGCATTGGTTGTTACTTTTATTTTTCTTCCATTGGTGACCTGCCTGTGCAAACCGTGTCAATCTGTGGATATCTGGAGCCCCTTTCAGCATTGATTTTTTCAGCTGCAATTTTAGGAGAAAAGCTAAGTCCTGTGCAAGTAGCAGGTGCTGTATTAATTTTTGGAGGTGCAGCTTTTGGAGAATTGTTTGGCTCGAAACAAAATGAGCTATGTGAAGAAGAAAAAGGATAATTTCGGAAGTATATACCATATGAACAAGCTAAATAAAATGATTGTAGATGTAATAATTAAGATAGTGTACTCTTCAACAGCGTCAAATGCTAAAACAGTGATGACTTTCTTTCTTCTCTTTTCTGAAGAGGTAGTGCGAAAAATCTAAAATGTAACACTACTTCAAAAGAGCGGGCTTACGGTAAAAAGAATGCTCAAGACCTTATGAGTCAAATTATCGAGAGTATGAAGGTCAAACTTGTGAAATAAACATTAAATGCTCTGGAAATCCGAATGAAGAACCTTTAAACCAGGAAAATTCATCCACCATTGGTCACTGAAGCACATTGCTTACATTTGCCGTCTTGGCACCTTTGGTCTTAATCAACTAATTATAACAAGAAACGGGTACGCAGGACATTTCATAAGTTTTATAATAGACCTAAGGCTGACTACGACAAACTAGAAACAGAACAATACTGTCTGTACAATCACAACAAAACTTGCGGAGTCTGTGTGAAAAATTGTCCTTTTGAGTCACTGCATTTAGAAGAACTTGACAAGGACAAATGTAGTAAATGGATAAATGCTATCACAGAAAAATACTTTGGTGGAGTCGGGATATTTAGAACCTGTGGTAAATGTACAGAATTGTCCTGTGCACTGAAAAATCCAAGGTACAATGAAAGATTTTAACAGACAATAAATATATACAATTAAGAAGAATATTCAAATAATATGAACTTAAATCTATAGTATAGGAGATGCAATAATGTATTATATTACAGCACAAATTATTGGATTTATAGGAGCAGGATTACTAATATTTTCATATCAGTGTAAAGACAGCAGAAGATTATTCTTTATGCAGATGTGTTCTAATACAATTTATGTTCTTCACTTCTTTATGTTGGGGGCTTTTTCTGGAAGCATAAACATAGCAATAAGTTTGATTAGAAATTTTGTTTTGATCAATTCAAAAAATCAATGGGCAAGAAATAAAATTTGGCTAGGGGTATTTGTTTCCCTACATATAGTAGTAACTATATTTACTTGGCAAGATATGTTTAGTTTGTTACCAAGCATAGGAATGGTGGCAATTACAATTGCTTCGTGGACGAGAAATGGTAAAAAAATCAGAATTGCAAATTTATGTATAAATTCTCCTGCATGGTTAATTTATGATATTTATACTGTTTCATACTCAGGCATAATATGTGAAATATTTACTCTAACTTCTGTGCTAGTTTCATTTTATAGATATGGCATGAAGGCTTTAGATCAAGCCGATTAAAAATAATAGTACTTTTAGTGATAATCCGTAAATAAACACCACAGTTAGTTGAATTCTAACTTAATTTATAAAACAAGTATTATTATCACGCATAATCGAATTCGACAATATTGAAAAATATCATCTTTGTGTAATTGCTGAGAGAAGGGATGATGAAGGGTGAATTAAGTCATCTTTTTTTATTGGATTTTATAGATATTACCTTATTTTGTATTAATTAGAGTAAAAGTAGCTGTTTTTTAGTGATATAAATCACTTCTGAACTTTAAATAACCTGAATTAGTACCAACACTATCAACAATATCTAATTTGGTGTATTCTGCTTCGGGAAGTGTTGTAAATACTGTGATAATAGATGGAAAAATAGTTTTGAAAGACAACAAGTTAACTACAGTTGAAGAAGCAAAAATATTTGAATGTGCTGGGTCTGCAATCGAAATATTGTAAATAAGAGTAAAAGCTGGAATTTGGTTAATAGAAACAATTGGAAGTATATATAAATTTTTATGAAGCTCTTCAATTAAACAAAACGTTTTATAAGAGCTATATTTTAGAGTCCGTTTTTAAATTGTGATTTGACTAACTCAATAAAATATTTTTCGAATAAATGAGCAATATAAAAACGGACTTTTCTTTATGCTTTAATCAGGTGGTGCTTAGTTTATGTGAATTTTATAGTAAGAGATATCATGAATTATGGTTAAATTCATTTTTACTTGTAATTAAATTTCAAAAAATGAACGATAAAGAAATATAAAAGTTACTAAATGAAGAGTAGAGTCTTTAATTTATTTAATCAATAATAACCTTACCAATGATATCCTTTATAGAAGACATATTATTTTTAATAAGATAACTTTCTATTCCCTCTATAACCTCTAACATAGTATTAGGATTTGTAAAACTATAAGTACCTACTTGTACTGCACTAGCACCAGCTAAGATAAATTCTACTGCATCTTCCCAATTAGTAATACCACCTATACCTATAATTGGAATGTTAACTTTATTAGCAACCTCCCATACCATTCTAAGAGAGATAGGCTTTATTGCAGGACCTGAAAGACCTCCTATTGTATTTCCTAATTTAGGCTTTTTAGAATTAATATCAATTGCCATTGCTGTAAAAGTATTTGTCAAAGATACAGCATCAGCTCCAGCTTCTTGTGCAGATAAAGCAATGGAAGATATATCTCCTACATTAGGAGTTAATTTTGCAATAATAGGCTTGTCTGTATGTTTTCTTACAGTCTCTATAATACTATAAGTATCTTCACAGCTCATACCAAAGGATTTTCCCCCAGCAGCTAAATTTGGACAAGAAATATTTAACTCGATCCCTTTAACACTGTCTAAAGGGTTTAAAAGATTTATCATTTCCACAAATTCTTGACTGCTATAACCAGAGACACTTACTATAATGGGAGAAGTAGATTTTTCATAAAAAGGTAAAATGTTTTTTATAAAATGATGTATTCCATCGTTTTGAATACCAACTGCATTTATCAAACCGCTAGGAGTTTCAACAACCCTTGGGGGCTTGTTACCTTCTCTAGGATGTAAGGTAATGCTTTTAGGAACTAAAGCTCCTAATTTATTAAAGTCTATAAAATAACTAGTTTCTTCGCCAAAAGTACCAGAGGCTGGCATAACAGGGTTATTTAATTTTAAATTTCCAATTTGAACAGATAAATCTACATTATTCATTATAACTCCACCTCACTTATAGGAAATACTGGTCCATCTTTACAAACAGTTTTGTAACCCTTACTGGTTTTACATACGCAACCTTTACATACGCCAATACCACATGCCATATGTTCTTCTAAAGAAATATACCCAGGTATATTATATTTTTCACTTAAATCTCTTACCATTCGTCCCATACGTTTTGAACCACATGTAAAGATTTGTTGAATATTATTTTCTTCAATATCTTGAACTAATAAAGTATTTACATTATCAACAGAACTGTTTTTGTCTGCATCATTAACTGCAATAACCTTGCAACCTATACTAGACAGAAGTTCTTTACCTACTATAGCATCAGAATTTCTAGCACTTAAGATTGCTGTTACATGTATATCCTGAGATCTAGCTGTTTCAGCTAATGAAATAATTGAAGCTATACCTACACCTCTACCTATTACAGCAATAGCTTTTACATTATCATGGATTACATAGGAATTGCCTGTTGGACCTAATAATTTTACTTCATCACCTGATTCTAATTTGCTCATATATTCTGTTCCTTTTCCTTTAATTAAGTACATAAATTCAACGGTACCAGAAGCCTTTGAATATCTGTAGATACTAAAGGGTCTGCGAAGGATAAAGTTTGAAAATTCATCTCCGCATTTAACATGAATTATCTGTCCATCTTTTACAATTGATGCTAAGTTGCTAGATTCTAATACAATATGATAATACTTATCAGAAACATAAGTATTAGAAATAACTTTTCCGGTATAGGTTTTCAATTATAATCACTCCTATCAAGTTTTTAAAAAATTATATATAAAATAAAAAGTATAAATATAGTATTTCTCTTTATAAAATAAATAAATCTTAAATCATAAATGCTTTTAATAAAGTTATTAATTAATCAATACAGCCGATAGAACGAGAAATTTTTAAAGCGGCATTTTGTAAATCCTTGATCATTAGAGTTTCATTTTCTATAGATTCATCTCCCTTAATACCAATAATATTAATACTAGCTGAGACCTGATTGGACCTATTTTTTATAGGGGCAGAAATAGCCTTTACACCTAATTCCATTTCTTCATTACAAATACCATATCCTAATTCTCTTATGGTGCATAATTTTTTCTTAATATCTTCAGGATCAGTTAATGTGTTAGGTGTAAGCTTACTAAAGGTTCCTTGGGATAAAAGACTATCTATCTTTTTCTCTGTTTTATATGCAAAGATTACCTGGGAACTAGAAGTACAATACAAGGGCATTTCACTACCAATATTCACATAAAACTTTACTTTATTAGAGTTATTTACCATGGATACACAAATAGCTTTATCGTTTTCCTCTACTGCAATAAACACCAGAATCTCCCATTTGCTACTTAATTCTTCCATATAAGGTCTAGCCGAATTAACAATATCATTATTATTTAATAGCTTTATTGCCAGTGTTGAAATACCCATACCTAAGCGATATCTTTTTGTTAGACTATCCTGTGCAATATAACCTCTTTTTTTAAGAGCGTTAAGGATTCTGTAGGTGGTACTTATAGGAAGATCAACTTCCTCACTAATTTCACTGATCATTAGACCGTTACTAAACTTACTAAGTAATTCTAAGATATTAATTATTCTATTAACAGTTTGCATATTCTCCCTACCTTTCTGCACAATGAAAACCGTTTCCGTTTTCTGCATAGTTTATTATTCTACAAAAAACCTAATATTCCTCTATTAATATAAAAAAAAATTCATTATTGTAAAAAAAATAGATTGTATATATTAATTAAGTTATAATGGTATTTATAGGATTTATTAACTGAAGTAGAGGTGAGCTAATGAAAAAAGAAGCTATTTTAGAGTTTTTTTTCTATAATGGAAAACAGTATTCAAAAAATGATAATATAATATTCGATAATATAAAGTCGAATTGTATATATGAGGTTGTGCGCCTTATAAAAGGAATACCTTTATTTATAGAAGATCATATAAAAAGAATGAGGGGATCAGCCAAAGTTTTAGGATATAGTATAGAAAAGTCTGATGATGAGATCTTTAATGAAATATTAAAATTATCCAAGGCTAATAAATGTGGTGATATGAATGTAAAGCTTATATGTTGTAATTTAGATAAAAAGCAACAAAGTTTTTTAACCTACTTTATCCAAAGCAATTATCCTGAAAAAGAAGTATTTAATAAAGGTGTAGACACAATATTATATAATTCTGAAAGGATAAATCCAAATGCCAAGATTGTAAATTCAAACTTGAGAGAAAATGTAAATGTAGCTATAAGCTTGGAAAATGTATTTGAAGGATTATTGGTAAATCAAGATGGGTATATAACTGAAGGAAGTAGATCTAATGTTTTTTTTGTAAAGGATAACATGATCTATACGGCTCATCCTGCTAAGGTATTAATAGGAGTTACAAGGATGCGTATAATGGAAATATGTAAAAGTCAGAATATACAAATTATAGAAAAAGCTATTCATCAGGATAAGATAAACATTATGGATGGAGCTTTTATTACTGCTACATCAATAAACGTTCTTCCTATTAAAAGAATTGAAGCTAAATCTTTTGATTCTGTAAATAATGAAATAATCCAAAAAATTTCTCGTCAGTACTTAGAAATTGTAAATAAATATATAGAAGATAAATAGTGTATTTCTAAAGTACTGTTATATTAGAATTGTTTAAGGAATAATATAGTATATGAGAAGTAATGTTAATAAATCTATTGGGGTGAATAAGATATGGTAAGCAAAAAAAAGGTGTATGTATGGATTGTTATTGCAATTATGATTACTGGTATTTCTACTTTTACATTAACTAATTTAATTTCCGTTAGTATAGGTGATAAAGTGATAATTCCAAAACAAAACTATGAATATTATGAAGAAATGAATCAAACATTTAGTAAGATGATGGGATTAAAGTTGTTTATTGAAGAAAACTACTATAAATCAGTAGATGATGTTAAATTTGAGGATGGAGTTATTAAAGGGCTTTTTCAAGCTTTAGATGATCCCTACTCTGTATACATGAATAAAAATGAATATGATGACTTTATGACCCATACTAAGGGAACTTATGGTGGAATAGGAGTTATTATGACTCCAGGAGAAGATGGTTTTATTACAGTAGTTTCTCCTATAGAAGATACCCCAGGAGCGAAAGTAGGTATTAAAACAGGGGATAAGATAGTAAAGGTAAATGGTAAAGAGGTTACTGCGGAAAAATTAGATGAAGCTGTAGCAATGATAAAGGGAGAGCCTGGAACAAAGGTTAGCTTAAGTATACTAAGATCTGGTAAGGACGAATCTTTTTCTGTAGAAATAACCAGAGAAAACATTAGGTTAAAAACAGTAAAATCTAAGGTGTTTAATGATGGTATAGGATATATTAGAATAACAATGTTTGATGAAAAAACTTCAGAAGACTTTAAAAAGCACTTAAAGGATCTTACAAAACAAGATATAAAAGGGCTAGTAATAGATCTAAGAGATAACCCAGGAGGACTTTTAGATGAATGTGTAAAAATTGCTGATGAATTATTAGGAGAGCAGGTTATTGTCTATACTCAAGATAGAACAGGCAAGAGAAACTATGAAAATTCAGATGAGGGTAAAGTAGATTTTCCATATACTATATTAGTAAATGGAGGAAGTGCTAGTGCTTCAGAAATTTTAGCAGGAGCAGTGCAAGATACAGAAGCAGGAGAGTTGATTGGTACTACTACTTTTGGAAAAGGATTAGTTCAAGTACTAAGGCCTTTAGATGATGGTACTGGTTTTAAACTTACCACATCTCAGTATTTTACACCAAATGGAAATTATATACATGGAAAAGGTATAGAACCAAATATAACTATTGAAGTTCCAGAAGAGCTTGCAGAGAAAATCGAAATAACAGATGAGGAAGATGTTCAGCTACAAAAAGCTATTGAGCATTTACTGGAAAAAATAAAGTGATTAAAGAATAAGGTAATTAAACAATGAAGAATATTGATGATCAATATTCTTCATTGTTTATGATCTAAACACAAAGGAGGACAAAATGACTGCTTTTCTTGAATTGATACAAATGTCAGTCATTTCAGTATTGACAGTACCTATAAGTCCATTGTTTTGGTTTGTTGTATATTTAGTTTATATACAATATAGAAGATTTCAAGAAATGGAGATTCAAGCTTTAGGGGAATCAAGAAAAACAATAGGAAAAATGGTAGGAAATGCTATAGTAGTGGGAATCGTTGGTGGATTAGTAGGAACTATTGTGGTTATGATATTAGGAATTACTATTAATATTAAAGATTTTGTATATATACTGCCTTTGGCAATATTACTAATGCTTATTAATATTAGGTATTTGTGCTTTTCTTATGCTGGAGGTATATTAGCACTATCAAGTCTTGTCCTTGGGTTTCCTAAGCTTAATGTATCGAGTATATTGGCAGTAGTGGGAATATTGCATTTGGTAGAGTCGATTTTAATATGGACTGATGGTCATAAAGATGCTCTTCCTATATTTATTAAGGACAAGTCTGGAGAAGTTGTAGGAGGGTTTTCTTTTCAAAGAATTTGGCCTATCCCCTTTGCAATATTAATATTTGCCACTGGATCACTGTCAGGTGCAAGAGATATAAGTCTACCAGATTGGTGGCCACTTTTTAGTGGCAATATAAATATAGAGAATATATCTTTACAAATATCTGCGGTAGTAGCGGCATTAGGATATGGAGATATGGCTGTAACAAAAACACCTAAAGAAAAATGCCATAGAGCATCTATTAAGCTATTTACTTATAGTATTATCCTGTTAGGACTAGCAATATTATCAACAAAATTTATACTCTTTAAATATATAGCAGCATTATTTGCTCCTCTTGGTCACGAAGTACTTATTATCCATTCACAAAAAGAGGAGAAGAACGGTACTCCAATGTTTAGTCAACCTTCTAAAGGAGTAAGAATTTTAGATGTGAAAATAAACTCAGTAGGATGGAATATGAAACTAAAGTCGGGAGATATAATTCTGTCTATAAATAATAGGGAAGTAAATTGTATAGAGGATATAAAAGAGATACTAAAAGATTTTCCTCCATATATATGGATTAAGGTTAAAGATATTACGGGTACAACTAGAATCCAAGAATATAAAGACTATCCCAATGGAATAAATAACCTAGGTCTAATCCTAGTATCCAAAGATTCAGATATAATATTTGAACCTAAAAACTCCGTTAGTATTATAAAAAACCTAGCTCAAAAAATCTCTAAAAAATAGTTTGAAGTTTTACTAACAAAGGGTAACTGACCACCTATTTGTCAGTTACCCTTTTGTGGTTTAAAGATTTAAGGTTTTTATCTTTTAAGTTTTTACTCGTAACGCGTAACTAGTAACTAGCAACCTATTTGTTTTCTTCTCTCCCCTGTGCTTTAAAGCTATACATGCGAGAGTCTGCAATTCTAAATAATTCTTTAGGGTCTGTTGAATCATTAGGGAAGTTAGCAACTCCATAGCTAAAGCTTATATTAAATAATTTATCATAATAGTTAACGTGTATATTTTTTAGTTTTTGAACTATTTCTTGAAGCTTTAGATTTACATCCTCAATTTCAGCATTAAGAAAGATAATAACGAATTCATCTCCACCATATCTCCCTAATATGTCAGTGCTTCTTATACTTTCTTTTAATTCCTGAGAGAAATGCTTAATGACCGCATCTCCAGCTTGATGACCATATAAATCATTAACTTTCTTTAAATTATCCATATCTAGTACACATAGACAAAAAAACTCTTTGTACCTAAGGGCTCGTTTGCAGGTAGCATAAAATAATTCATCAAAATAATGCCTTTGGTATGCTCCTGTTAATCCATCATATCTGGATAAATAGAGGGTTTTTTCCATAAGTTTTAAATTTTTAATGGTAAATGACAATTGAGTAGTTAAGTACTCAATTACAGCTTTATCTTCTTGGGTAAAACAGTATTCGTTATTGATATTGTGTACATTGATTACACCATAAATATTACCATCTACAAGTATAGGAGTAACTAATGTGCTTTTAATTTTAAGGTCTTTTATATCTTGGAATTTTCTTTGATCTTCATTTAATGTATTATAGTTGTGTTTAATAATTTTTGACTTTGTATAGTTTGAATCAGTCCATTCGCTTAAAAATGTTTCATCATATGTTAATTGAAGTTTAAACAACTCTGGGTTATTAAACCCACTAATAGCTTTATACTCAAATAAATCATCTTCATTTTTAAGTAAAATACTAACTGCATCTGCATTATCTATGATTTCAACAGTAGTATGCACAATCATATTCATAAGATCATCTACATTTTTAATATAATTGATAGAGTAACTTATTTGGAGCATAATATCCTTTATATGATCATATTTTTTAAGACTTCGATTTTCACTGAGCAGGTATTCTAATTCCTTACTTTGCTTTTTTAATAAAACTTCATTTGCTATTAAAAGCCTATCTAAGTATAGTAAAGTGATAAATATAAAGAATGAAGTGAAAGCTAAGCGGGCAACAATATTTCCGATATTAAGCATTGATAGAATTATATGGCTAGTTATGGGTATAAAAAGTAATATACAATATATGTATTTTTTATGAATGATTTTTTTAGTGGACAAATTTGTCACCTTCTATTTCAAAATCTTTTTAATTGTAAGTATTCTATATCTATTAAGAATTTCCTCTTAATAGTTTAATTATAAGTAATTAACTTATCTTTATAAACTTATTTGACATAGAATAAAGCTAGAGATATAATTTACTAGTACGAACAAATGTTTAATATATATTAGTATTATATAATTATTCTCAAAAATATTAAGGAGTATTACTTTAGTTAATAAAAAAATATACAAACGCAGACAAATGTAATAAAATATACTCATAAAAGGGAGTGAGTATATTTGAATAATAATCACTATAAACCAAGCGAATTTGCAGAACTGATAAATATATCAGTGAGAACATTGCAAAGGTGGGACAACGAAGGTATATTAAAGGCTTTTAGAACGCCATCTAATAGAAGGTATTACACTTATGACCAATATCTTTCTTATATGGGTATAAAAAGCAGTGAAGTGAAAAGAAAAACTGTCCTATATGCGAGAGTTTCGACATCCAATCAAAAAGATGATTTAAAAAATCAAGTAGATTTTCTTAGACAATATGCCAATGCAAAAGGAATAATTGTAGATGAAGTTATTGAGGATTATGGGAGTGGACTAAACTACAATCGGAAAAAGTGGAATAGGCTTATGGATGAATGTATGACGAATGAAGTAGATACAATCATCATCACACACAAAGATAGGTTTATTCGTTTTGGATATGAGTGGTATGAAAGATTCTTAAGCAAGTTTAATACAAAGTTGATTGTAGTCAACAATGAAAGTCTTTCGCCATCAGAAGAGTTAGTTCAAGATATCATTTCAATACTCCATATATTCAGTTGCAGAATCTACGGTCTAAGGAAATACAAGAAAAAAATCAGAGAGGATGAAGAGATTGATAAGAGCATACAAAACAGAGATCGATCCGACTAAAGAACAAATACAAAAAATTAATCAAGGGATGGGTATTTGCAGATGGTTGTACAATCAGTATCTAGCTAAAAATCAAGAAAAGTATCAGCAATTCAAAGAAGGGTTAATTGATAAAAACCAAGCCTTTATGAGTGCCAATGAGTTTGATAAATACATTAACAAACAAGTGAAAGTGCAAGAAGAATTCAGTTGGATTGACAAATGTGGCAGTAAGGCTAGAAAAAAAATCATATGTAATGCTGAAAATGCTTATAAAAGATTTTTTAATGGAAAAGGTGGCTTTCCCAAGTTTAAGAAGAAAAACAGGCAAGAAGTAAAGATGTACTTTCCTAAAAATAATAAAGGAGATTGGACAATTGATAGGCATAGGATTCAAATACCAACCCTAGGAAAAATCAAACTTAAAGAAAAAGGATATATCCCAACCAATAAAATAGTGAAAAGTGGTACTATCTCGCAAAAGGGAAATAGGTACTTTGTTTCTGTACTAATAGAGGAAGATTTCCACAGTGAATTAAGCCCAACGAAAAATGAAGGTTTAGGCATAGATGTTGGTATCAAAGAATTGGCAATATGCTCTAATGAAGTATTTTTCAAGAATATAAACAAGACAAAGCAAGTAAAGAAACTGGAGAAGAAGTTAAAAAGAGAACAGCGTAAACTTTCGAGAAAATACGAAGGTTTAAAGAAAAGAAAAAAATCTGAGAAAGGAGAAGCTACTAGGCAAAATATCCAAAAGCAAATAACTGAAGTACAAAACCTTCATCAAAGACTTGCTAATATTCGGACAGATTATATCAACAAGACCGTTAATTCAATCATCGAGCAAAATCCAAGCTATATAGTGATTGAAGATTTAGCAATATCTAATTTGATGAAGAACAGACATTTATCTAAAGCCATATCACAACAAAAACTGTATGAATTCAGAGTCAAACTGACCTACAAATGTATGTTAAACAATATAGAACTTAGGATAGTGGATAGATGGTATCCATCATCAAAGATTTGTTCTAATTGTGGCAACATAAATAAAGGTTTAAAGCTAGGAGATAGAGTTTTTAAATGCGAATGTGGTTTAGAGATGGATAGAGATTTAAACGCAAGTTATAATCTTAAAAATGCTGAAATATACAAAATTGCATAATCAAGCAAATGTATATATGTACCGATGGCTAGTCGGGAATTTAAGACCTTGGAGAGTCATATCAAACTGTGGTAGCTACGGCAAAACAGGACTTGTTGAACAGGTAAAAAATCTCGATATGGATATATTTGTCCATATTTTGAGTAGCAGTAGTCATTATGAATAAATTTAAACTAGTGTCTGATTATAAACCTACTGGAGATCAACCTCAAGCTATTGAAAAACTTAGTACAGGGATTACTTCCAATTTAAAACATCAGACACTACTAGGTGTAACAGGCTCAGGTAAGACCTTTACCATGGCAAACGTTATAGAAAAAGTTCAAAAGCCAACATTGGTTATAGCTCATAATAAAACTTTGGCGGCTCAGTTATGTAGCGAATTCCAGGAGTTTTTTCCAGATAATGCCGTAGAATACTTTGTAAGTTACTATGACTATTACCAGCCAGAGGCATATGTGGCTCATTCTGATACATTTATAGAAAAAGATGCACAAATAAATGATGAAATAGATAAGCTTAGACACTCTGCTACTGCAGCTTTGTTTGAGAGAAAAGATGTAATAATTGTTGCTTCTGTGTCATGTATATATGGATTAGGAGACCCGATAGATTACGAAAATCTTGTTTTATCCTTAAGACCAGGCATGACCAAAGGTAGGGATGATATCCTAAAAAAGCTAGTAGAAATTCAGTATATAAGAAATGATATAAATTTTATTCGAGGAACCTTTAGAGTAAGAGGAGATGTTGTAGAAATATTTCCTGCTTCATCAGCAGAAAATGCCCTTCGAGTAGAGTTGTTTGGAGATGAAATTGATCGAATAACAGAGATAAATGCTTTAACTGGTGAAATAATAGGTACTAGAAAGCATATATCTATTTTCCCTGCTTCTCACTATGTTACAAATAAGGACAAGCTAGAGAATGCTATAAAAGATATAGAAGAAGAATTACAAGAAAGAATCCAATATTTTAAGGATAATGAAAAGTTAATAGAAGCTCAAAGAATTCAACAAAGAACTATGTATGATATAGAAATGCTTAAAGAAATGGGATTTTGTCAAGGAATAGAAAATTATTCAAGACATATTTCTCAAAGGTCACCAGGTAGTAAACCATATACTTTGATTGACTATTTTCCTGATGATTTTCTAATGATTGTTGATGAGTCCCATGTTACTATACCTCAAGTAAGGGGTATGTATGCAGGAGATCGTTCAAGAAAAGAATCCTTAGTAGAATATGGTTTTCGCTTACCCTCTGCTTATGATAACAGACCTTTAAATTTTCAAGAGTTTGAAGGAATGATAAACCAGATCACCTATGTAAGTGCTACACCTGGACCATATGAAAAGGAACATAATCAGCAGGTGGTAGAGCAAATAATAAGACCTACAGGTTTAATAGATCCTCCAATTCATATAAGACCAACTAAGGGTCAAATTGATGATTTAATAGGGGAAATCAACTCTGTGATTGAAACCAAACAAAGAGTACTTGTAACTACTTTAACTAAAAAAATGTCGGAGGATTTAACATCATATTTAAAGGATGTGGGTATTAAAGTAAGATATCTTCACTCAGATATTGATACATTAGAACGAATGGAAATTGTTAGAGATCTTAGACTAGGTAAATTTGATGTGCTTGTAGGTATAAACCTATTAAGGGAAGGACTAGATTTGCCTGAGGTTGCTTTAGTGGCTATTTTAGATGCTGATAAGGAAGGATTTTTGCGTTCAGAAACAGCACTTATCCAAACCACTGGAAGGGCTGCTAGAAATGTATTAGGTAGAGTAATAATGTATGCTGATAAGATTACACCATCAATGAAAAAGGCAATAGATGAAACAAATAGAAGACGTGAAATCCAGCAAAACTATAACAAAAAACACAATATTACACCTCAGAGTATAGTTAAGAAGGTTAGAGATGTTATTGAAGCCACTAAGGTAGCAGAAGAAAAAGAACAGTATGGATTCAAAAAAGAATTAGATGAAATGGAAGCTATTGAATTGAAAGAGATTATTGCAAAGCTAGAAACTGAAATGTTAGAGGCAGCTGAAAATCTACAGTTTGAAAGGGCTGCACAGTTAAGAGATAAAATTACCCAGCTAAAGGAAAAGCTAGAGTAGAGGTGAAAGAATGGCAAAAAACAGTATTATAATAAAAGGTGCTAGAGAACATAATCTAAAAAATATTGATATAGAAATTCCTAGAGATCAGTTTATAGTAATTACAGGATTAAGTGGTTCAGGTAAATCTTCTTTGGCTTTTGATACAATTTATGCAGAAGGACAGAGAAGGTATGTGGAGAGTTTATCTGCCTATGCACGTCAATTTCTTGGTCAGATGGAAAAGCCTGATGTTGATTATATAGAGGGCTTATCTCCAGCCATATCTATTGATCAGAAAACTACCAGTAAGAATCCCCGTTCTACTGTAGGTACTGTAACAGAAATATATGATTATTTACGTCTACTCTTTGCAAGGGTAGGTACTCCTCATTGTCCAATTTGTGATAGAGAGATTACTCAACAAACTATAGATCAAATAGTAGACAAAATTATGGAACTAGAAGAAAAAACTAAAATACAGATTTTAGCACCTCTTGTTAGAGGAAAAAAAGGGGAGCATGCTAAAATATTAGAAAAAGTAAAGAAAGATGGATATGTTCGAGTTAGAGTAGATGGGGAGATAAGAGAGTTAAGTGAAGAAATAAAGCTTCAAAAAAATAAAAAACATACTATTGAAGTAGTGATTGACCGTATTATAGTGAAGGAAGGTATAGAGAAAAGATTAACTGATTCCATTGAAACTACACTATCCTTATCAGAGGGCTTAGTTGTAGTTCATGTAATGGAGGGTGATGATTTAACCTTTAGTACAAAGTTTTCTTGTCCAGAGCATGGTATCGGACTTGAAGAGTTAGAGCCTAGAATGTTTTCTTTTAATAGCCCCTATGGAGCGTGTTCTCATTGTAATGGTATAGGTTTTCTTCAAAAGATAGATCCTGAGCTTATACTTCCATCGGGGGAACTTAGTATAAGAGAAGGTGGAATTGCTCCAATGGCAAATTCCAGTGAAGGAACATATTATTATGAAATGATAAATGCCATGTGTAAGGAGTATAAAGTAGATTTAGATACTCCTATTTCAGAACTTCCAGAGGAGTTTGTAAATGACTTGCTTTATGGTACAGGGAAAAGAACCCTTGAATTTACTTATGAAAGTAAATTTGGAGGAAAAAGAAAATATAGATCTCCTTTTGAAGGTATTATCAAAAACTTAGATAGACGCTATAAGGAAACTGGATCTGATTCTATGAAGGAAAAAATAGAAGAATATATGAATCTTACTCCATGTGAGGAATGTGAAGGAGCTAGATTAAAACCAGAGGTTCTATCAGTTAAAATTGGAGATAAAAACATATCAAATATAACAGAGTTTTCTATAAGGGAATCTTTAAGTTTTTTTGAAAACCTAAGTTTAGATACAAAAAAAACTATGATTGCAAGCCAAATTTTAAAGGAAATTAATGAGAGACTAGGGTTTTTGGTAGATGTGGGATTAGATTATTTAACACTTTCAAGAAAAGCTGGAACTTTATCAGGTGGTGAAGCTCAAAGGATTAGACTAGCTACTCAAATAGGCTCTTCACTGGTAGGGGTATTATATATTTTAGATGAACCAAGTATAGGTCTACATCAAAAGGATAATGAAAAGCTTTTGAAAACTCTTAGAAATCTTACTGACTTAGGAAACACCTTAATAGTAGTTGAACATGATGAAGATACTATGTATGCAGCTGACCATATAATAGATATTGGACCAGGGGCTGGAGCTAATGGTGGACATATTGTGTTTGAAGGAAATGTAGAAGAAATATTGGTTTGTGAAGAATCTCTCACAGGTCAGTATTTAAGCGGAAAAAAAATAATAGATATACCTGAAGTAAGAAGAGAACCTAATGGAAATTGGATTGAGGTAATGGGTGCTAGAGAAAACAACTTAAAAAATCTCAATGTGAAAATTCCATTAGG
>SWCF01004099.1_pt1 | contig 89233 bp, 80 predicted proteins | sample 4690081 | NCBI WGS metagenome assembly SWCF01 (sample SAMN10267280, study PRJNA491770) | bioreactor metagenome | isolation source: DHS bioreactor inoculated with | place: Japan: off Shimokita Peninsula
TGTCTTTCAAAACTAAACAGTATAGCTTAAGCCTAAGCTCCTTAGAAAGGAGGTGATCCAGCCGCACCTTCCGATACGGCTACCTTGTTACGACTTCACCCCAGTCATCGACTTCACCTTCGACAGCTTCCTCCTTACGGTTAGATAGCTGGCTTCGGGTGCTTCCGACTCCCGTGGTGTGACGGGCGGTGTGTACAAGACCCGGGAACGCATTCACCGCGACATTCTGATTCGCGATTACTAGCAACTCCAACTTCATGTGGGCGAGTTTCAGCCCACAATCCGAACTGGGACCGACTTTATGGGATTGGCTTCAGATTACTCTTTCGCTGCCCTTTGTATCGGCCATTGTAGCACGTGTGTAGCCCTGAACATAAGGGGCATGATGATTTGACGTCATCCCCACCTTCCTCCGAGTTATCCCCGGCAGTCTCTCTAGAGTGCCCAACTTAATGCTGGCAACTAAAGACAAGGGTTGCGCTCGTTGCGGGACTTAACCCAACATCTCACGACACGAGCTGACGACAACCATGCACCACCTGTCTCTTCTGTCCCCGAAGGGAATCCTCCGATTAAGGAGTGGTCAGAAGGATGTCAAGTCCAGGTAAGGTTCTTCGCGTTGCTTCGAATTAAACCACATGCTCCGCTGCTTGTGCGGGTCCCCGTCAATTCCTTTGAGTTTCACTCTTGCGAGCGTACTCCCCAGGCGGAGTGCTTAATGCGTTAGCTGCGGCACTGAGGTTCGACCCCCAACACCTAGCACTCATCGTTTACGGTGTGGACTACCAGGGTATCTAATCCTGTTTGCTCCCCACACTTTCGTGCCTCAGCGTCAGTTACAGTCCAGAAAGTCGCCTTCGCCACTGGTGTTCCTCCTAATATCTACGCATTTCACCGCTACACTAGGAATTCCACTTTCCTCTCCTGCACTCAAGTCCTACAGTTTCAAAGGCTTACTACGGTTGAGCCGTAGCCTTTCACCTCTGACTTGCAAGACCGCCTACGCACCCTTTACGCCCAGTGATTCCGGATAACGCTTGCCCCCTACGTATTACCGCGGCTGCTGGCACGTAGTTAGCCGGGGCTTCCTCCCAAGGTACCGTCAAACTTCTTCCCTTAGGACAGAGCTTTACGACCCGAAGGCCTTCATCGCTCACGCGGCGTTGCTGCATCAGGCTTTCGCCCATTGTGCAATATTCCCCACTGCTGCCTCCCGTAGGAGTCTGGACCGTGTCTCAGTTCCAGTGTGGCCGATCACCCTCTCAGGTCGGCTACTGATCGTCGCCTTGGTGGGCCATTACCCCACCAACTAGCTAATCAGACGCGGGCCCATCCCGTACCGATAAATCTTTGACCTTACGAAGATGCCTTCTAAAGGTATTATGAGGTATTAGCAACGGTTTCCCGTTGTTGTCCCTCTGTACAGGGCAGGTTGCCCACGCGTTACTCACCCGTCCGCCGCTAGCTTCCACTCAACACTCAAAATTCAGTTTCCCTCTAGGCTATGGATGGCCACTTTAAACGCGTGAAGGACTCCATTCTTCCGTCCTTGACGCCGGCTATCCAAAAGCTTAAATACTGAATTCTCAGTGTTGAGTGTCAGCCCGCTCGACTTGCATGTGTTAGGCACGCCGCCAGCGTTCATCCTGAGCCAGGATCAAACTCTTAATCAAAAATTTCTGGGTTGTCATCATAAGATGACTTATCTATGCTGGCTTAATATCTATACTGTTCAGTTTTCAAAGACCTTTCAAGGGGCTTGACCCCCACCGCCATCAAGTGGCGACTTATATACTATATCATCTTTCAAAGCTTTTGTCAAGAACTTTTTTAATTTGTTTGTTTAACTTATTTTAAGTTAATTTGGAACATTGCTTAGAGACAACATATATGAATATACCACAATGGATTTTGTTTGTCAAAGGATTTTTAGTCTATAGAACAAAGTGGCTATCCCCCCATTTCATAGGAAAAAACGAACTTTCCGATGAAATAATAAAACAAACCGCCCCTAGGGCGGCTTTAAACTCCATTTGTTATTCTATAGGCTTCATTGTGGGAAAAAGAATAATATCCCGAATAGAAGGTGAATCAGTTAACAGCATAATCATTCTATCTATACCAATTCCCAATCCACCAGTGGGGGGGAGTCCTACTTCCAAGGCATTTATAAAATCTAAATCCATTGGATGGGCTTCCTCATCACCAGCCTCCCGTTGAATCAGTTGGGCCTCAAATCGCTCCTTCTGATCGATTGGATCATTTAACTCAGAAAAGGCATTAGCAATTTCCCATGTGTTAGCAAAGGCTTCAAATCGATTGGTGATTAAAGGATTATCCGGATTTCTTTTCGCTAAGGGCGATACTTCTACCGGATGATGTAATACAAAGGTAGGCTGAACTAAATCCGCCTCGCAAAACTCTTCAAAAGCCATACTCACAAGATGTCCCCTTGTCATATGCTTTTCCGCTTCTAAATGTAATTTATCCTTAGCAATTAATCGAGCTTCTTCGTCTGTAGCAATTTCATAAAAGTTAATTCCGGTTTTTTCTTTAACCAGATCATGCATGGAAACCCTTTTCCAGGGAGGCTTGAAATCAATTTCTACCCCTTGGAAATTAATTATAGTAGACCCGTTCACCTGTTCAGCACAATAGGCCACTAGATTTTCAGTAATTTCCATCATATCTTTATAATCATGGTATGCAGCATATAGCTCTATATTGGTGAATTCAGGATTATGCTTTATAGAAATACCTTCATTCCTAAACATTTTTCCCATTTCATAAACCTTATCAAAGCCCCCAACAATTAAACGCTTTAGGTATAATTCATTGGCAATTCTTAATTGCATATCTATATCCAGGGTATTGTGATGGGTCAAGAATGGCCTTGCGGCAGCCCCGCCGGCAACAGAGGTTAAAATGGGGGTCTCTACCTCTAGGTATCCCCTCTCATCTAAAAAGGACCTCACTGCTTTAATTATTTTATTTCTTTTAATGAAGGTTTCCTTAACTTCTGGGTTTACAATTAAATCAACATATCTTTGTCTATATCTTAATTCCTGATCCTTTAAACCATGCCATTTTTCAGGTAGTACCTGCAATGATTTACTGAGTAGTCTTATGGTTTCTGCCTTAATGGAAATTTCGCCTTTATTGGTTCTAAATATCTCCCCAACGATTTCCACAATATCTCCAATATCATAGGTTGTAAATTGCTTATAGGATTCTTCACCAATGCGATCTTGCCTTACATAGGCTTGGATCTGCCCCTGCTGGTCTTGAATATTAATAAAGCTTGCCTTACCATGACCTCTTTTGGTCATAATTCTTCCTGCTACAGTAGCTTCTTGTCCCTCAAGAGCTTCAAAGTTATCCTTAATGTCTTTACTATAGTGGGTTACATCTACCTTCTCGATTTTAAAAGGATCCATACCGGCACTTTGAAGCTGCCTTAATTTCTCTCTTCTGATCTTCAGGAGCTCATTCAAATTTTGTTCTTCCATCATCCTTTGTTCCCCCAAACTATCTTTTAATTTGTAGTACCTCATATTTTGTAATGCCATCTGGTATTTGCACTTCAACAATATCGCCAATTTTCTTACCAATTAATGCTCTCCCTACCGGAGATTCATTTGATATTTTAAGCTCATAGGGATCGGCTTCAGCTGAGCCAACAATAGTATATTCTACAGTTTCATCAAATTCTATATCCTTTACTGCCACAGTAGCACCAACGCTTACCACATCAATGCTAATATCTTCTTCATCTATTACCCTGGCCTTTTTTAGCATGCTCTCAAGCTTTAAAATTCTTTCTTCCACCTGGGCCTGCTCATTTTTCGCCTCATCATATTCCGAGTTTTCACTTATATCTCCAAAGGCTATTGCCTGTTTAATTCGCTCCGCTACCTCTTTTCGCCTGACTGTTTTTAACTGCTCTAAATCCTCTTCAATCTTTTTTAATCCATTTACCGTCAATACAACATCTCTATCCATCATGCTATCCCTCTCCTTTGGCCTATTAGTTTAATTGCCTAGTTATTAATAATGGTTTTACGCTACATTATATATATGTATGATGTTAGATAATATATGTCCTTCAGCTTATTTTATTCTCAATAGAGAATGGAAATTATATCCTTGACAAGCCACAAGCACTGACGCAAGCAGTGCTTGTATTTGCCATATGTTGTAGATATTATAAGATAGCGATTCTAAATTGTCAAGTTAAATTACTGATTATTCTATACTATTTTCGTCTATAGGATTCAAATATTCTATTCTAGGTTGTAGGTTTATTTCCTTCAACAGTACCTCATATTGATCGGTATTATGAGTCAGTCCTCTATCGGCAGCAAGGGCTACCAGCAACGCCTCCATCACATTAGTGCCAAAGGAGCGACCTGCTACCTCAGGGGTGGTGGTCACCAGCATAAAGGCCTCTCGATTTCTCAGCTCCTCAACATCTTCTTCAGTGACTGTATTGGTAATGATAATTTTATCCTTTAGATTAGAAGGCATAAATCGCTTAATATAATGGAAGTCTCCTGCTATGATTTGGGCCTGATCATAATAGCTGGCCACTGGGTGTTTTTCGCCTTGCTCCTGCCTGCTACCTGTGGGATACAACAGCTTAAAGGGAAGCTGACACACAACCGGAGCCACCACCCTAGCAATTTGATGGAGTCGCTTAAGGGAATAAATTGGATAATTCAGCCCTAGGGCAAAGATGAAATCACCGACAATTAGATCCCCCCCACAATCGGCTATGGCCTCGGCCATACCAAAACGGTCCATGGCGGAGGGAAGCAATACCTTTTTATTCCGAAATTGTATTTTATCATGCTGGACCAATTGATAGATTACCTTTCGCTCAAGGGTGTTTTTCAATCCTGAGCCGTCTACAATAGGGGTAATTCTGGCTGCATTTTTAATTTTAATAGCCTCCCTGATCATATAACGTTTGTTTCCACCCCATAAATACAGGTCTATGCCTCCCATTCCAAAGGCATCTACCTTACCGTCCAGCTCCTTAATTAAGGCGATAGCCTCTTTTAAGTTGCCATCAGTCCCAACACGCTCTATCGTATATTGATTCCCCAAAATATCAATTGTAGCAACATGATTTCTTTTAGAGCTCCCTAAACTAACGCTTACAATTCTTTTCATTTCTTTCCTCCCCTTCTGTTTATCCTTTGTATTATTGTCTAATTACAAAAGCTTATACGGAGAAGAACTTCATTACATTTCTTCATTTTCTTTCATATATTCTTGAAGAATGGTCGTCATTTCCTGATAGGAAGCAATCTGATTAATTCGATTTCTAAGCTGAGCAGTATTTTTAAGACCCTTCATATACCAGGAAATATGCTTTCTCATTTCTCTTATTCCAATGTATTCCCCCTTGGCATCAATCACCAAGTCCATGTGTTTTTGTATAACTTCTATTCGTTCCTTTAGGGAGGGTGCCGGGATAATTTCTCCCCATAGGAGATAATGTTGAATCCCCTTAAAAATCCATGGATTTCCCTGGGCTCCTCGACCAATCATCACTCCGTCACAATTGGTGAGATTTAGCAGAGAGGCTGCATTCTCTACGGAAAATACATCTCCATTCCCAATGACAGGGATCCTTACAGCTTCCTTTACCTGTTTAATGATTTCCCAGTCAGCCTTACCTGAATAGTATTGCTCCCGCGTTCTACCGTGGACCGTCACAGCCGCTGCACCGCTTTCCTCTACCACCTTGGCTACTTCAACCGCATTAATGCTGAAGTCATCCCAACCTTTACGAATCTTCACAGTAACAGGCTTAGTTGATTCCCTTACCACAGCCTTAACAATCTCCCCGGCCAGCTTTGGATTTTTCATTAGGGCACTACCATCTCCATTTTTCGTAATTTTCGGTGTGGGACATCCCATATTGATGTCTAAGATGATATTTTCCCGGTCATTTAGGTAGTAGGCAGCCTTTCCCATAATATCCGGTTCTGAACCAAAAATTTGTATCGCAACAGGCTTTTCTGCCTCGTCAATAGGTAACAGACTCTCGGTTTTTTGATCTCTGTAATATAGTGCCCTGGAGCTTACCATTTCAGTATAGACCATACCGCAGCCCATTTCCTTACAAATCATCCGAAAGGGTAGATCCGTCACACCGGCCATGGGAGCTAAAAACACTTGATTTTCCAATGAAATATTACCAATTTTCATATGTTCACCTCAACTAATCCTCTGCTTATCGTGCTTTCTTTTTTACCTACTATATTATAACCTAATTTGTCCTTTTTTCACATCAACCACTAGTGCCCTTCACAGTTAAAACTTGATATTATATCTGGTTAAATTCCTCAAAAAACCCAGCTCCCGATAGATTCATTCTGGGTTTGCTGGGTTTAAAATTTATTCAGAGACTATTATATGCTTACGTCTTGCAGTTTCTTCTCTATTTCGTTCATAGATGATGTTTAATCCGTCTAATGTAAGGAACTTGTCTACTACATGAATGTAGTCGGTTTCACTGGCAATAAGACTGGATAAGCCTCCTGTGGCGATAACCTTAACCTCATCACTCTTAAGCTCTCTTTGCATTTTTTTAATAATATATTCCACTAGGCCGACATACCCATAGATAATTCCTGCCTGAATGCTATTGACAGTATTTTTACAGATCACCTTTCCAGGCTTAATCAGCTCCACCCTAGGCAGTTTTGCTGCCTGCTGGAACAATGCATCACTAGATATCTTTATCCCTGGGGAAATGGTCCCACCTAGATAATCTCCTTTTTGGGAAATAGCACAAAATGTGGTAGCTGTGCCAAAGTCTACAATAATCAAGGGTCCTCCATATTTTTCGTAAGCAGCAACCCCATTGACAATTCGGTCTGCCCCCACCTGCTTTGGATTATCATACTTAATATTCATGCCGGTCCTGATTCCCGGCCCTACCACCAGGGGCTCTATATTAAAAAACTTTCTAACTGTATGCTCCAGTGAGTACATAATGTTGGGGACCACAGAGGAAATGATTACATCTTCAATTGTACCAATGGCTACTCCACTGTATTGGAACAATTGATGAATTAGCATACCATATTCGTCGGAGGACTTGTTTTTATCGGTGGCAATACGCCAAAAATCCACCAGCTCCCGATCACGATAGACACCTAGAACAATATTGGTATTTCCCACATCAATTACTAAAATCATTTCTTCACCTTCTATTCTAGCTTTTGCTTTTGATTGCTTTATTATTATGGAGTACTTTCATAATGGCAAATACAATGATAGAAGAAATTATGATTTCAGCAGTACCATTGATTGCTGCCGTTGCTGTTACTACTGCCAGCGGCAAATACCCCCTAAGATAAACCATCGTTAAAACACCTAATGTGTTTGTTGCTGTACCCACTATGGCTGCCACTATTGGACTCTTAGTCAGCTTATATCCATAATAAGCAGTCAATCCAATAAAGATTCTTGGCAATATGGAAACCAAAGGATCACTGAAAAAACCTGGTGTAGCCCGAATAAAGCTGCTTACCCCAAATATAAACCCAACAAATAGTGCCACCTGTGGTCCTGCCAAAATAGCTGCAATAATAATGGGAATGTGCATCGTTGTGACGCTGACGGTTCCAATTGGAATGTATCCTAGAAAGGGTGTTACACTCAATACAACCGATAGGGCACCCAACATCCCCGCAATAGCCATGGTTTTGGGCGTTAAAGCCTTTTTCATCATACTTTTCCCTCCGTTCCAACTCAATTACGATGTCGGACTATTTTTAAACTGCCTTCAATTCTCTCGATAGTCCAGTTCATTATGATACTGGCTATTTTACCGTACTATTTTAACAGTTTCTTTTTTCTTTTGCAATCATTTTATTTCCCAAAATCTCATTTTTATTAGCTTAGGCTTTCGGCCTCTTCCTTTAATCTTTCTATTAGTTCGTAGAGCTGGGCCGTTACATCCCTAATTTGATGAATGGCTCCCACCTGCTGATTTGCAGTTTTTTCCACCTGCATTGCTTCTTCCGCAACTCGTCCGCTAGCATCCTGCAGCCCATTGACAATATGCTCTATTTTATCAATGGAATCCTTGGTGCTGGCAGCCAGCTTTCTGATCTCTTCTGCTACTACATTAAATCCCCTTCCCAGCTCCCCTAAACGGGCCGCTTCAATGGCAGCATTTAGGCCTAATAGATTAGTCTGGGCAGATATTTTCTTTACAATTGATGTAATCTCTTGACTGGTCTTAATCCGTTCAACGACCTCCTTTGAAAGCCGCCCTAGTCCCACACCGGTTTCCAGCAATCCTTCGGATTCTGCAGCAATTTCCTGGGAAGAGGCCTGCATCGTTGAAATCTGCTCATGAAGAACTTCTGCCATTTTAAACAGCCGATCCTGTCTTTCAACGGATTCTAAAAAGCAGACGGCTCCAATCAATTGATTCCCCTCAAGGAGGGGGATGGCCAAGGCAATATAGGGAAAGCCAAAGACCTCGCTCCCAATTTTCCTGACCACCCGCTGTTTTTCTCTCATTGCTTGATAAATTGCCGTGGTTTCCTTAACATAATCCCCGGGCTTCACAGGAAAATTAATATTTTTGCCCGGTGTGAAGCTAACATATTTTTCACGATCACAAATTGCCACAGCCATATCATTGACTACTAGATCATTAATATAAGGTGCAACATTTACAAAGGATAAGAGCAAATTCATTTCTTCCATATTTTATCGACTCCCCACAATTTAATCAATTTGCTCCCATCATTATAGCATAGATGCTATTCTTTGGCACTTTTTAAAGCTTCTATTACTGCTGGAATTACCTTGTTAACATCTCCTACAATCCCAACATCGGCCAATTCAAAGATCGGAGCATTGGCGTTTTTATTGATCGCAATGATTAACTCAGATTCTTCCATGCCAGTTACGTGCTGGATTGCCCCTGAAATTCCGCAGGCAATATAAAGATCAGGTCTGACGGTTTTCCCTGTTTGTCCTACCTGGTATTCTCTTTCTAACCAGCCGGCATCAACCACTGCCCTAGATCCCGATACCATTCCACCCAATTCCTTGGCTAATTCCTTCAATAGTTCAAAGTTTTCTTTTTTACCGATACCTCTTCCTCCAGATACCAATGCATTAGCCTCTTCAATCTTAACCTTTTTCTTTGTCTCCTTAACTACCTCTATTACCTCAACATTCATGTCTGCTTGACTTAGATTGGTACTAAACTCGATAACTTCACCTGTTCTTCCTTCATCTTTGGCTCTCTTAATCATAACCCCAGGTCTAACAGTAGACATCTGTGGTCTATGATCTGGGCAAATGATGGTAGCCATTATGTTACCACCAAAGGCTGGTCTTGTCATTAATAGATTTTTGTTATCTTCCTCTATTTCCAGGCTGGTACAATCAGCAGTTAAGCCAGTATGAATTCTGGCTGATACTCTGGGAGCCAAGTCTCTACCAATGGCTGTTGCCCCGATCAATATGATTTCGGGATGGTAGCTCTCAATCACCTCACACATTACTTTTGTATAGGGCTCTGTTACGTATAGCTTTAACATTGGATCATCCGCAACAATTACCTTATCTGCCCCATAGTGTATTAATTCCTTTGCTGTACCCTTTATTCCTTGTCCTAACAGCACTGCTGTTAATTGAGTTTGTAATTTGTCTGCCAGCTCTCTTCCCTTTCCTAGCAGCTCCAATGATACATTCTGTAGTTCACCATCTCTTTGTTCTGCAAATACCCAAACACCTTGATATCCTAAAGAGCTCATAGTCTTCCTCCTAACTAGATAATATATTTTTCTTTTAATTTGTCTATGATGATTCCTGCAGCTTCCTTGGGATCAACCTCAAAGACCTTGCCTGCTGTCTTGGCTCCCTTAGTAAAGGATTTTTTAACCTTTGTGGGAGAACCTTTAAGACCAATATTATCTAAATCTACGTTTATATTACTTAGGTTCCAAACCTCTACTTCTTTGGCTTGATAAGCATCATAAATGCCTCCAACGCTCATATATCTTGCCTCGTTCATTTCCTTAAGCGTTGTAATTAAGCAAGGTGGTTTTACCTTTACAAGGTGATATCCGTCTTCAAAAACTCTTTTTAGTATTAATGCATCTCCCTCTAACTTTAAATCCTCTACATAACTCACCTGAGGCAGATTTAGATGCTCAGCAATCTGAGGACCTACTTGGGCAGTATCTCCATCAATTGCCTGTCTTCCTGCAATAACCAGGTCATATTCCAGCTCTCTGATAGCAGCAGCCAATGTAGTTGAGGTAGCCCATGTATCGGCCCCTGCAAAGGCTCGATCTGTTAATAGGATTGCTCTGTCTGCACCCATAGCTAAGGCTTCCCTCAGGGCCACATCTGCTTGAGGTGGTCCCATGGTTAAAACTGTTACATGGGCTCCTGTCTCATCCTTAATTCTAAGGGCTGCTTCTAAGCCGCTTTTATCGTCGGGATTAATGATGCTGGGTACCCCGTCTCTGATTAACGTCCCTGTTTGAGGGTCTAATCTAACTTCGGTTGTATCAGGCACTTGTTTGATGCAAACAATGATTTTCATGTTATTTCCTCCTCTATTTCAACAGATGTGCAGAGATTACCATTCGTTGGACCTCTGATGTACCTTCGTAGATTTCTGTAATTTTAGCATCTCTCATCATTCTTTCCACTGGATACTCTCTGGTGTAGCCATAGCCCCCATGGAGCTGAACTGCCTTCGTGGTTACCTCCATGGCTGTTTCAGCAGCAAATAGCTTTGCCATGGCAGCCTCATTAGAATAGGCTAATCCTTGGTGCTTACGATAGGCTGCTTTATATACTAACAGTCTTGAAGCCTCAATTTTGGTTCCCATATCTGCCAATTGGAATTGAGTATTTTGGAAATAAGAAATAGGCTTTCCAAACTGTCTTCTTTCTTTCACATAGGATATTGTTTCGTCTAATGCTCCCTGGGCAATTCCTAGGGCCTGGGCAGCAATCCCAATTCGACCTCCATCTAGCGTCTTCATGGCAACACCAAATCCCTTTCCTACCTTGCCTAAGAGGTTTTCCTTAGGTATTTTACAGTTTTCAAAAATTAATTCGCAGGTGGATGACCCCTTAATTCCAAGCTTTGCTTCTTTTTTACCGATGCTGAAGCCCTCGGTATCAGCCTCAACGATAAAGGCTGAGATGCCTCTGGTTCCTTGTGATTTATCAGTCATGGCCATAATAATATAAATATCAGCGTAGCCTGCGTTAGTGATAAAGATTTTGCTTCCATTTAAGATATAGTGATCCCCTTCTAGTTCAGCAGTCGTCTGTTGAGCAGAAGCATCAGTTCCTGCATTAGGCTCAGTTAAACCGAAGGCTCCTAATTTTTCTCCCTTCGCCAGGGGAATCAGATATTTTTCTTTTTGTTCCTTTGTACCAAATTCATAAATTGGTGCTGCACATAGGGAGGTATGGGCCGATACGATAACGCCTGTGGTGGCACATACTTTAGAAAGCTCCTCTACGGCCATGGCATAGGCAATAGCATCGCCTCCTGCACCCCCATATTCCTTAGGAAAAGGTATTCCCAAGAATCCATAACGGGCTAATTTTTTTACGGTTTCAACAGGAAACTCTTCTTTTTCATCTACTTCCTCTGCTAAAGGCTTTACTTCCTTTTGGGCAAAATCCCGATATAGCTGTTGAAGCATTACATGCTCCTTTGATAAAGTAAAGTTCATTGCGACTCCTCCATTCATATATTTGCTGGTCATGAATTTATTTTGGTGGCATTACCGTGGCAACGCCAGATAAGACAACCTCATCTCGCTGATTTGTACATACAGTGCTTAATTTAACCTTATTTTTTTCAAGATTGATTTCGATTACCTCTACAGTTGCCAGGATTGTGTCATTATATTTCACAGGTGCAACAAACTTCAGCTCCTGCCCTAAATAGATTGTTCCTGGTCCAGGCAAATGCATTCCCAGTACAGCAGAGATTAAGCCCGCCGTTAACATTCCATGGGCTATTCTTCCCTTGAAAAAGCTGTCTTGGGCTGAAACTTCATTAATATGGGCCGGATTCAAATCTCCAGTGATCCCTGCATATAAATAGACATCTGTTTCGGTAATTGTTTTTTGAAAAAAACCCTTGTCACCAATTTTTAATTCATTAATTTTTTTACCTACCACTGTAATGCCCCCTTTAATTGTTATTTATACACTATAATTTTATCGCAATTACCATGCCAACTCTAGGAATATTGATATATTTTTATCAATTATTTTTTCAAAGGCCCCGTTTATCCCTTAAAACCAAGGAATTTAATAAGATCGATTAGTAAATTATTTTATGTTATAGGAAAGTTCAACTTTTATAGTAAATGCCACGTAAGCCAGTTATTATTCGATTAAGGTAACTTTCATGCCATAACAATATCACTGTCGGGCAGCAATAACGCGACAGATCTACCACCAATAAGAGCGGATATTTTTGTTATTAATATAACCACAAAGTCTGTTTATGTAAAAAGGACTGTACATTTTATGTACAGTCCTTTCCCGATATACAGTCTACTAAACCCCTCTATGGATTGTTCATTTATTGAACACCGTCATGTTTATTTACATTTTTTACAGAACAACTCCGCCATCAACACTTAAGGTTGCTCCTGTAATAAATCCAGCCTCGTCTGATGCAAGGAAGGCATAGGCATTGGCAATGTCCTCAGAGGTTCCTAAGCGGTTAAGAGGAGACTTGCCCTTCATCATATCAATTACCTTGTCAGGCATTTTAGCTACCATTGGTGTAGCAATAAAGCCTGGGGCAACGGCATTCACACGAATACCCTTTTTCCCTAATTCCTTAGCCCATGTTTTGGTCATGCCTATAACACCAAATTTAGTGGCTGCATAGTTTGTTTGGCCAAAGTTTCCATATAATCCTACCACTGAGGAGGCATTTAAGATAACACCACCGCCATTTTCAACCATAACAGGAGTAACAATTTGTGTACAGTTGTATACTCCCTTTAGGTTAACTGCAATCACCTTGTCAAAGGCATCTTCTGTCATTTTTAGTAATTGGCTGTCAGCAGTAATTCCTGCATTATTCACTAGTACGTCTATTTTACCCCACTTGCTCACAACATCCTCCACCATGGCTTGAATTTGCTCACGGTTTACTACGTTTACTTCGTAGGGCAGCACTTCGGCACCCAATGCCTTAATTTCTGATACTACTTCATCCATTAATTCTAATTTAATGTCAATCACAGCAACCTTAGCACCCTCTTGGGCAAATTTCAAGGCTGTGGCCTTTCCAATACCTTGGGCAGTACCAGTAACTACTACTACTTTGTCTTTAAATTTCATTTCCTACGCCTCCTTAAGAATTTACAATTAAGCTTATCTCTAATTATATATTATATTACCAAATTTTTCTATGCCACTAGGGAATATTTGAACATTAGATTCCTTACTCCAAATACTAAGCTGTTTAATAGGTATAGAAGCCTTTTCCGGATTTTCTACCCAAAATTCCACCTCTTACCATCTTTTTTAGTAGGGGATGGGGACGATATTTAGCATCTCCAAACTCATTAAATAGTGTTTCCATAATGGCCAAACAAACGTCATTTCCGATTAAATCAGCCAACGCCAAGGGGCCTATGGGATGGTTGGCTCCCAGCTTCATAGCTTCATCAATGTCTTCTACAGTTGCTACGCCATCACCTAATATACCTACCGCTTCATTAATCATAGGTATTAAGATACGATTTACCACAAAGCCTGGTGCCTCTTCCACTTCTACCGGTGTCTTTCCGATAGCCTTAGTCAGGTCCATGATAGTAGATTTGGTCTCCTCTGAGGTTGCAATCCCTTTAATAATCTCTACCAGTTTCATGACAGGAACCGGATTAAAGAAATGCATACCAATTACCTTATGGGGGCGATTGGTAGCACTGGCTATCTCTGTGATTGACAGAGAGGAGGTATTGGTAGCTAAAATCGCCTCCGGCTTGCATACCTGATCTAATTCAGCAAAAATTTTCTTTTTCATTTCCATATTTTCTACGGCTGCTTCAATGATAACATCCACATTCCCTAAGTCCCCTATGACTGTGGTAGCAGTAATCTTACCTAAAATTCCCTGCTTATCATCCTCACTCAGCTTACCCTTTTGTACCCCTCTGTCCAGGTTTTTTGTGATAATTCCCATCCCTCGGCTCACAAAGTCCTCCTTGATATCTCTCATGACGACTTCATAGCCCGATTGAGCTAATACCTGCGTGATCCCTGCACCCATGGTTCCTGCACCAATAACACCTATTTTCATAGTATCCCTCCATCTTATCTGCCAGTAAATTTAGGTTTTCTTTTTTCTATAAAGGCCGCCATGCCTTCCTGCTGGTCCTCTGTTGCAAAGCATAATGCAAATAAATTCTGTTCGATAGACATACCTGTTTCGACATCAGTTTCTATGCCTCTATTAATGGCACTTTTTGCATATTTAACCGCCCCTTGAGCAGCAGCGGATATTTTCTTCGCTATTGTCAGTACCTCTTCCATAAGTAATTCCTGCGGTATCACCTGGTTTACTAAACCAATCCTTTCAGCCTCTTCAGCCGAGATAACATTTCCGGTAAAAATAAGCTCCTTGGCCTTAGCTACCCCCACTAACCTGGGTAATCTTTGGGTTCCCGCAAACCCAGGAGTGATTCCCAGGGTTACTTCAGGCTGACCAAATTTTGCCTTATTTCCTGCAATACGAAGGTCACAGCTCATAGCAAGCTCACAGCCTCCACCCAAAGCATAGCCATTAATAGCAGCAATCACTGGCTTGTCCATCAATTCTATTTTTCTGAAAACGGCTTGGCCAAGCTCACCGAATTTTCTTGCTTCCTCAGGAGACATTCCTTTCATTTCAGGAATATCAGCCCCTGCAATAAATGCTTTTCCTTCTCCTGTTATGACCAGTACATAAACTTCTGAATCGTCGATAATTAGATCAAGGGTACTGTCAAGCTCTCTTAAAATCTCTGAATTGAGGGCATTCAGTGCACTAGGTTTGTTTATGCTTAAAATCCCAACATTTCCTTCTTTCCTAAATAACAGATTATTAAGTTCCATCGTCCTCCCCCTATCTATCACTATACAGCTTCATACTCCATGTACCTGCTATTTTTATATAACAGCACAATAGGTAAAAAGGCAGCCCCACTATAAATGCCCCGCAACTGTCGCAGCTTTACCAAGGGCTGCCTGCCTTTCCCTTTTACAAACAATAATTGGTCAATTATTAGCTTAAATCCGTCACTGTAACCTTCTATCAATATTTAGGGTAACTTATGCTTACTTAAAATTATAATATTCTTTTATACAAGACCAACACTTGCTAAAATAATTGCTGTAATAACTGATAGTACCGGAATTGCTGTACAAGTCATAAAGATGTCGATATAAGAGTCCTTATGGGTCATAGCAGTTACAGCTAACAGGGTTAGTACAGCTCCATTATGGGGTAATGTATCTAATCCACCACTGGATAAGGAGGCAATTCTGTGGAAGGCTTCAGGAGAGATTCCTGAACTAGCTGCCAATTCCATATATTTTTCTCCTAGAGCTGCCAGGGCAATTCCCATACCACCGGAGGCAGAACCTGTTGCACCAGCCAGTACGTTTACAGCCACAGCCTCTGAAATAAGTGGATTTCCTTTAATGCCCAACATCATATTGGTTAAAGTCTCAAATCCAGGTACAGCCCTTACTACTGCACCAAATCCTACAGCAGCACTAGTATTAATGATAGCTAAAACCGAACCAGATGCCCCTCCATTGATAGTCGCAATCATAGAAGGAATTCGTTTAAAATTAAGGGCTAATCCTAGGATAATACCTGCTAATAGTGAAGTAATAATGTTAAGATCGAAAATGTTTAACAGAACAACTACCGCAACCAACGGTAAAGCTGAAACAAGTGGATTAGGCAATTCAGCAGCTGCAGTAGCCTCTACTTTTTTATCAGGCTCAACAAATACTTCCCCTGCTGCGGTTAATTTCTTTTCCCGATAGGTTAACCAAAGCATACCGACTCCAAACATGATTAATGCTGCCACTGAACCCATAATAGGTGCAGCCATTGGTGTTGTACCAAAATATTCCATCGGGATTAAGTTCTGAATTTGTGGTGTTCCTGGTATCGCTGTCATCGTGAAGGCAAAGGCCCCCAACGCAATAGCACCAGGAATTAGTTTTCTTGTGATGTTTGCTTCTCTGAATAAAGCAATTGCTAAAGGATAGATTGCAAATACAACAACAAATAAGGAAATCCCACCATAGGTTAATGCAGCACACGCTACTACAACCGCCAGGATGGCTCTTTTCTTCCCAATTAAAGAGGTAATCCAATGGGCAACAGACCGAGCTGCCCCTGATTCGTCCATAACTTTACCAAAGATTGCCCCTAGCATAAACACGGGGAACCATGATTTCGCAAAGCCCACAAAGCCTGCCATATAAGACTCTGTGTAAGCCGGTAGTAAATCTAAACCACCTGTAAGGGCAACTACCATGGCACAAATTGGTGCCACCCAAATAATTGACATCCCCTTATAGGCTAAAAACATTAATAAGGCCAGACCGATTATTATTCCTAACATTTATTCTCCTCCGCTCTTTAAATAATTAATCCCATTTTTTCTGAGTTAAAAATTCTAGCGTCCATTACTTTAAGTTCTGGGCTGACCACTGGTTGGAAGTCCATTTGATCGAGTACATCCTTTTGTAAATCGACTCCTGGCGCAATTTCAGTTAAAACAATTCCTTCAGTCCCTAAAGTAAAGACAGCTCTTTCAGTGATATAAAGCACTGTTTGGTTTTCATCCATTGCATATTCTCCACTGAAGGTGATTTGTTCCACCTGCTCGAGGAATTTTTTAACCTTACCCTCTTGTCTGATCTTTAATTGTCCTGCTTCAACATCAATTTTTAATCCTCCAGCTGTAAAGGTTCCGCAGAAAACAACTTTTTTGGCATTCTGGGTGATATTAATAAACCCGCCTGCTCCAGCTATTTTGGGACCAAACTTACTGACGTTAATGTTCCCAGTCTTATCACATTGAGCCAATCCAAGGATAGCAACATCTAACCCACCACCGTCATAGAAATCAAATTGGTAGGGTTGGTCAATAATTGCTTCTGGATTAATTGCGGCTCCAAAGCTTAAGCCTCCTGCTGGTATTCCGCCGATTGGCCCTGGCTCCACTGTTAATACCATTTCATTACCAATGCCCTCTTCATTGGCAACTACAGCCACACCCTCTGGCATTCCGATTCCCAGATTTACCACTGCCTGTGGTACTAGTTCCATAGCGGCCCTTCTAGCAATAATTTTTCTTTCGTCTAATTCCAGTGGCTTAACAGAGTCAATGGGAACTTTGATTTCTCCTGTGTAGCTGGAATTGTACACTTCAGCAAAGGTTTGCATATGATTTTTCATATCCTTCACCTCTACAATTGTGTCTACATAGATTCCTGGAATTTTCACAAGTCTTGGATCAAGGCTTCCTGCCTTAACAACCTTTTCAACCTGTACGATCACCTGACCACCAGAATTTTTACATGCCTGGGCAATCGATAGAACCTCAAGGGTTCCTGCTTCCTTTTCCATGGTAACGTTCCCATTTTCATCTGCATAGGTTCCTCTGATCAAAGCAAAATTAATGGGAAAAGCCTTATAAAGCAGGTATTCTTCACCTAAAACCTCAATTAGCTCAACCATGTCCTCCTTTGTTTTTTCATTAAGCTTACCGCCTTCAACCCTTGGATCAACGAAGGTCTTTAACCCTACCTTTGTAATGGTTCCTGGCTTATTGGCCGCTATATCTCTAAACAGATGAGAAATAGAGCCTTGAGGGAAATTGTATGCTTCTATTTTGTTTTCAAAGGCAAGTTTCTGTACCTTTGGAACCAAGCCCCAATGACCTCCAATAACCCTTTTCAACAGCCCTTCATGGCCCAAATGGTTTAATCCTCGGTCTTTTCCATCCCCTTGTCCAGCTGCATATACCAAGGTCAAATTCTTTGGCTCAGCTGTTTCTATAAATCTTTTCTCTAGTGCGATCTCTAATTCCTCAGGTACCGCATTGCCTACAAATCCTCCTGTTGCTAAGATGCTATCTGATTGAATTAGTTTTACTGCTTCCTCTGCAGTCATAAATTTTACTGCCACGTTAAAATCCTCCTTCCATGATTAGTCAGTTAATACTTTTTGCAAAACTCGTGCCAACTCTATCAGTATGCTCAAATAACATATATTTAGACATTTTTTACTATCTTTCCTATGGAAAAGGAGGATTTAATCAATTATTTAGTTTTTAGTGTTCATATTCTTTACACTTATTTTCAGATTTTTCAAAAAAATTTTCATTTTTTTTCTTTAATACTACTGGATTTTCAATGGGTATCATTGAATCTATAATCATTATTAATTATAATTGTGCTTTTTTATTACAGTGTTCATTTTGTTAACATTTCTAAGTCATATTTTTTTATTTTTTCATAAAGGCTTGTACGACTTATTCCTAATTTTTTGGCTGTTTGAAATTTATTTCCCTCGTATTCCAGCAGTGTTTTTCTAATAGCTCTTTTTTCGATTTCTTCAAAGATATCCTTTAAGGTGCCATCTAAGTTCATTTCCAAACCTTCCAGGGCAACACCTGTATCTGATTTAGCTCCCTTACGGATATAGTAGGGGAAATGATCTAAACTAATCATTGCTTCCTTTTCCACCAGGTTTAAGGCTCTTTCAATTAAGTTCGCCAGCTCTCGAATATTTCCAGGCCAATGATAATTGGTCAAGGCTTCTAGCGCCCCAGGAGATATTTCTGTTACGTGCCGTTCCATTTCATTGGCTAGCTTTTTCATTAGATGTCGTGTCAATAGGGGAATATCCTCTATTCGATCCCTTAGGGGTGGGATATTGATACTAATTACATTGAGCCGATAGTACAAATCTTCTCTAAATAGTTTTTTTCTGACCATATCCTCCAAATCTCGATTAGTTGCGGCAATAATTCTAACATCAATTTTTTGGCTTTTTATACTCCCTACCCGCTCAATTTCCCGTTCTTGAATGACCCTCAAAATTTTAACCTGCATATTAAGGGGAAGGTCTCCAATTTCATCCAGAAAAATTGTACTACGATTCGCCAGCTCAAATTTACCAGGCTTGCCACCCTTTTTGGCACCTGTAAATGCCCCCTGCTCATAGCCAAAGAGCTCTGACTCTAAAAGCTCCGAGGGAATGGCCCCGCAATTCACCTTAATAAGGGGATATTCTCCCCTGGGGCTCGCATTATGGATGGCATGGGCAAATAGCTCTTTGCCTGTTCCGCTTTCCCCCAGCAGCAGTATATTTGATTTTGACAGGGCTACTTTTTGGGCCAGATTCTTTGCTCGTTTTACAGTTGTACTTTCCCCCACAATATTCTCAAAGGTATAGCTGCTTCCCAGGGCCTTTTTCAATTCCTTTTTATAAAATTCCAGCTGCTTTTCCATCTTTAAAATATTTTTTACATAGACATCAAATTCCACTAAATCCTTGAAAATTACCGTTCCTATAGCACCTATCAGATTTCCGTCCTGATAGATGGGAATTCTGTCGGCAATCATCTGATTTCCCTTGATTTCCTGTATATCTCCAATTTCTTTTTGCTCAGTTTTTAAAACAATATGCATCCTTGTATTTTCGATAACATCTGTGACGTGCTTACCAATCGCATCCTCCTGGCTTATTCCAATGAAATCACAATATCGCTTATTCATCATAATAATATAGCCTTCTTTGTCTACTACAACCATCCAATTATAAATATTGTTGAATATATTCTTATATAGATTAAATAGATACGTCAGATCCTCCAGATGATCTTCCAGCTTGATTTGAGCTATCTCTAAAAAGTTCAGGTCTAAATATTGCTGTTTTCGATTATTAATTTACTTCACCTCCCAACGTAAGTTTAGTCTATATTATTATCACTATATTTAAAATAACAAAAAAACAGCAAAAAATCCATGGTCAATGGATTTTTTGCTGTTTTTATCTATCTTATCGTTTAACAACTACTGCTGTTCCCATTCCTCCACCGATACATAATGTGGCTAAGCCATATTTAGCAGAGCTACGCTTCATTTCATAGAGCAGGGTAATTAGGATTCTTGCACCACTGGCTCCAATTGGATGTCCCAGCGCAATGGCACCGCCATTTACATTCACCTTGCTTGGATCCCATTTTAGGTCTTTTCCTACAGATAGGGCTTGGGCTGCAAAGGCTTCATTGGCTTCAATTAGATCCATATCATCAATGGTTAAACCAGCCTTTTTAAAAGCTTTTTGTGTGGCAGGAACAGGGCCAATTCCCATGATGGAAGGGTCTACCCCTGCATTACCATAGGATACTAAGGTTGCCAAAGGTTCGATTCCTAATTCATCGGCCTTTTCCTTTGTCATCAGCACCAGGGCAGCGGCACCATCATTGATTCCTGAAGCGTTTCCTGCTGTTACTGTACCATCTTTTTTGAAGGCAGGTTTTAATTTTCCAAGGCTTTCTGCCGTTACCCCTGCTTTTGGATACTCATCGGTATCCACCACCACTGGATCACCTTTTCTTTGGGGGATTTCAACAGGTACAATTTCATCTTTAAATTTACCTGCCTTCATGGCTCTTTCAGCTTTGTTTTGACTTTCAGCAGCAAATTTATCCTGATCTTCCCTTGTTAAGGAATACTTTTCCGCAAGATTTTCTGCTGTAATTCCCATGTGATATTTATGGAAGGCATCGGTTAATCCATCATTAACCATTGTGTCTACGATTTGATCATTGCCCATTCTCGCTCCCCATCTAGCCTTTGGTAATACGTAAGGGGCTTGACTCATGCTTTCTGTTCCCCCTACCACGACAATATCATTATCACCAGCAATAATGGTTTGTGCCGCTAATGATACTGTCTTTAGCCCAGAGCCACACAGCATATTGATTGTTGTGGCTGGCACTTCTTGGGGAATTCCAGCTTTAATTGAAGCCTGTCTGGCAACGCCTTGTCCTAATCCTGCCTGCAGCACGCAGCCCATATATACCTCATCCACTAGGGCTGGATCAACCTTAGCTCTGTTTAACGCTTCTTTAATAACAAGTGCACCCATATCTACGGCAGAAACCTTTGACAAAGCTCCGCCAAAGCTTCCAATCGGTGTTCTCACTCCACTGGCAATTACAATTTCCTTCATTATTTTATCCTCCTTCATATATTAAGTTGATACAAATACCTAGTAATATTTAATGCAAAAATCATACCACAATCAATCGTTTTCCCTTTTTCATATATACCCTGATTCACCTCGAATTGAAATTTCTCCCGATAACAGAGTGCTTTTTTTTCCATTAACTTCCTCCACCTTCAGCAGACCATCTTCAGTAATATCGACAGCCATTGCCAGAGTCCTTTTTTCCCCCTGCAGCACCTGTATTTTTTTCCCCAGAACCGCCGAGTAGCTTCTGCATATATCTACAGTTTTTGTCAAAATATTATTTTCAATATAGTGTTGGTATAACAACTCAAATTCATTCAGTATTTCTGTAATTAAATACTTCCTTTCAACTCTACAGCCCCCCTGTATCAATAGGGAGGTGGCCTTTGCTTGAAGTACTTCTGGAAATTCCGATATATTTACATTAATACCTATACCCACAATCAGATAGGAGACCTCATTTAATTCCCCTGCCATCTCGGTTAAAATTCCGCATACTTTTTTCCCCTCAATGACGATGTCATTGGGCCACTTAATCAGAGCCTCCATTTTTGTAAGTCTTCGGATGGCAATACAAACAGCGGCAGCGGCAATTTGAGTCATCTTCGCTCCTTCAGTAGGAGGAATTAAAGGCTTTAATACAAGGGACATCCAAATTCCCTGGCCCTTGGGGGAGCTCCAGTCTCTTCCCAGCCGGCCTCTGCCTGCTACCTGCTGGTCGCTTATCACCACTGTACCATGGTCTGCCTCCATGGCAATTTTTTTTGCATAATTATTAGTGGAGTCAACAGAATCCAGATAAATTATATTTTGCCCAATCTCCTTGGTATTTATAGTTGACAATAGTTCTATCGGTAATAATTTTTCTTCGTTATCTAATAGCTTGTACCCTTTTTTATGAACCGTTTCGATTCGATACCCCTCTTCTTTTAGGACATTGATATGCTTCCAGATGGCGGTCCGGGAAACCCCATGACCGTCGGCCAGCTCTTCTCCCGATAGATAGCGATCTCTATTTTTATATAATTCCTTTAATATCGATTCCTTCAATTTTTTCACCCTGCCTTTTTTTTCTTAATTCTATTTTATACAACAGGGAGCTTTTTAACAATCACTATTAGGAAGAAATTAATTTCTTGGTCATTAGGCAGAAGAAAGTGGCTATGTCACGTTATCTAACCTAACAGCGATATTGTTGTAGCAGAAAAATTACTAGAACATAAAAAAACCCAGCCCGATAGTGAATATAACAATTCACTATCCGCTGGGTTTTCTATTCTACTTAAGAACCAAACATGGACAGCAGCACACCTGCGGCTACCGCAGAGCCGATTACCCCTGCCACGTTGGGGCCCATGGCATGCATGAGCAGGAAGTTGCTTGGATTTTCTTTTTGTCCGACCACCTGGGATACTCTGGCCGCCATGGGCACTGCCGATACACCAGCAGAGCCTATGAGGGGATTAATGGCATCGCCCCCTAAGATTTTGTTCATAACTTTGGCCAGTAATACACCCGCTCCAGTTCCAATTCCAAAGGCCACTACACCCAAACCAATAATTTGAAGTGTATCCCACTTGATAAATTGCTCTGCCTTTGCTGTGGCCCCTACGGCAATTCCCAACAGAATAGTAACAATATTGATCAATTCATTTTGGGCTGTTTTGGAAAGTCTGTCTGTAACCATACATTCCTTTAACAGGTTTCCGAACATCAATAGTCCTACTAGAGCTGCTGCAGAAGGTAATAGTAGGGATACAACAATGGTTACCAGTATGGGAAAAATAATTTTTTCCACCTTACTAACGTTTCTAAGCTGCTCCATTTTAATCATCCGCTCTCGCTTCGTAGTCAAGGCCTTCATAATGGGCGGCTGTATAATGGGCACCAGGGCCATATAGGAATAGGCCGCCACCGCGATGGGCCCCAATAGATGGGGAGCAAGGCGAGAGGTTAAAAAGATAGCTGTTGGTCCGTCGGCACCGCCAATAATTCCAATAGAAGAAGCCTCCATTGGTGTAAAGCCCATTAGCATAGCCCCTGTAAAGGTAAAGAAAATTCCCGCTTGAGCTGCCGCTCCTAAAAATAAACTCTTTGGATTAGCAATGAGAGGACCAAAGTCTGTCATGGCTCCTACCCCTAAAAAGATCAGAGGAGGGAAGATTGTTAACTTGTTTCCGATGGCAAAATAATGTAATAAACCGCCTGGAGTTTCTGTATAAATTTGTACAGGGATCCCTTTAATTAGTGTATCGGCCGTTGGATTGGCCAAAAGATCTGCAGCTTGACCTGCAGTTCCCTCACTCAAGGCCTTTAGTGTAGTGCTGCCTAAGTCCATTAGTCCTGCCAAGGGCAGATTTGTCAAAAGCATACCAAAGGCAATGGGAACCAACAAGAGTGGTTCAAACTTTTTACCAATGGCAAGGTATAATAGCAAACAGGATATGCCAATCATAATTAGCTCTTTCAAGCCTATATTGGCAAAACCTGTAGATTCCCAAAATTCAATCAGTACTTCTACCATGGGTGCATCTCCTTTCAAATGTATTTGGTGCTGTTTTCTTTACTAGCCCTTATTTCAGTGCTACCAGAAGATCACCACCGTTTACAGATGCACCTTCTTTGACATGGATCGAGGCCACAACTCCGTCGGCAGGGGCCATAATTTCATTTTCCATTTTCATTGCTTCTAGTATAATTAATACCTGTCCTTCCTTCACAGCTTCCCCTTCCTTCACCAGGACTTTCCAAATGTTTCCAGGCATAGGAGAAGTGATGGTAGCTGCTCCTGCAGGGGCCACTGATGGAGCTGCCTGGGCCGGTTTAGCTGCCGCCGCTGGCTTGGCAGCAGGTCTGGGGGCTGCTGCTGGGGCCGCCGCTGGTCTAGGACTTGTGGCAACAGCTCCATCTTTAATTTCGTCCACCTCTACTTCGTAGCTTACACCATTGACAGTAATGTTAAATTTTCTCATGATCTAGTTCCTCCTCATTTTCGGGGTTTTGTTAGATTTTATTATTATTGGGCCTTAGCCCCTCATTTGATCCCGTAATCCGCTATTAGCCCAAGGCGTGCCCTGGGAACCGGAACGTACTATATTTTTTACAATTATATTATGGGTACTGGTATGTAAACTGGCTGCCACCGCTGCAGTAATCACTGCCACCAGTTCTCCCTGATCCATAGACGCTTCCTCAGGGGATTCTACAGAATCCTCTATAGCAGCTACTGACTCCTTACCCTTGGGAGCTCCTTCCCGGGGCTGTAATACCTTTGTCATTAGCTTAATAACAAAATACAACAGGAGCAAAGCAAAGAAGACAATGCCAACCCCCAAAACCGTTACCTGTAAGCTAGCAAGGAACCTTTCTCCCAAAGACATGGAATCAGCTGAAATCTTCATTTTTTCAATTAAACTCATCATTCTCACCTCATTTTTAGGTTACTTTGCTTCTATAGGGGTACATTTCCATGCTTCTTAGGTGGTCTTGCTTCCCGTTTGCTGGCAAGCATATTTAATGCATCTGCCAGTCTCGGTCTTGTGGCCGAAGGCTCAATAATATCATCCACAAAGCCCCTCTCTGCCGCCTTGTAGGGTGTAGCAAACTCATTTTTGTAGTTATCAATCTTTTCCCCTCTGGTCTTTTGAGGATCAGCTGACTCACTGATTTCATTTTTAAAAATAATATTTGCAGCCCCTTCAGGACCCATCACTGCAATTTCTGCTGAAGGCCAGGCCATTACTAAATCTGCCCCAAGGTCCTTACTGCACATGGCCAAATAGGCGCCCCCATAGGCCTTTCTTACAATTAATGTAATCTTAGGAACCGTTGCCTCACTGTAGGCATAGAGCATTTTGGCCCCATGTCGAATAATCCCGCCATATTCCTGGGCAGTACCTGGTAAGAAGCCAGGGACATCCACAAGATTTAACAGGGGTATATTAAAGCAGTCACAGGTTCTAATAAAGCGCCCTGCCTTATCAGAAGCATTAATATCCAAGCATCCTGCCAATACCTTCGGTTGATTTGCAATAATCCCAACTGATTGACCATTGATACGAATGAAACCTGTAATCATATTTTGTGCATAGAAGGGTTGCACCTCATAAAAATCACCGTCATCAGCAAGCAAAGCAATTACTGACTTCATATCATAGGGCTTGTTAGGATTTTCTGGTACGATTTCATCTAACTCAGGAACGATTCTGTTCACATCGTCCTCCACCTCAAAAATAGGAGCCTGCTCCATATTATTTGATGGCAGGAAGCTAAGGAGTCTTCTAATGTCAGCAATACAAGCCTCATCATTGGCAGAAACAAAGTGAGCTACGCCGCTGGTTTGATTATGAGCCATGGCTCCACCCAGGGCCTCAGCACTGACTTCCTCTCCGGTAACTGTCTTGATTACCTGGGGGCCAGTAATAAACATTTGACTCGTCTGATCCACCATAAAAATAAAATCAGTTAAGGCAGGGGAATAAACAGCTCCACCGGCGCAGGGTCCCATAATTGCAGAAATTTGAGGAATTACACCTGAAGAAATAGTGTTTCGATAAAATATTTGCCCATAGCCGGACAGCGCATCAACCCCCTCTTGAATCCTGGCTCCGCCAGAATCATTCATCCCTATCACAGGGGCCCCCATTCTTAAGGCCAAATCCAAAACCTTACAAATTTTCTTTGCATGCATCTCACCAAGGGAGCCCCCTACCACGGTGAAGTCCTGGGCATAGGCATAGACTAGACGACCGTCCACCTGTCCATATCCCGTTACAACCCCTTCCCCTGGGGCATCTACCTTCTCCATGCCAAAGTTGACGCACCGATGCTTCATAAAACTATCCAGTTCAACAAAGGTGCCTTCGTCAAAGAGAAGATTGATTCTTTCCCTTGCGGTCAATTTGCCTTTACTATGCTGACTGGCAATCCGCTTTTCTCCGCCCCCCAGTTGAAGCTTTTCTTTTTGCTGTCGAAGTGCTTCTATTTTGTTTACAGCCATGATTAACCCTCCTAATGTTTAAAATGCAAAAATACTAGAACTGCTTTCACTTCTATTATATCAAAATTATTACCAGGTATTAATACCTAGTGAATATTTTTTGCTCAATCATAATTAGTCTTGCCGTTGACTTAATTCAATTAAGATTCCATTTGTACTTTTAGGATGGCAAAAGGCAATTTTAGCACCACCAGCACCATACCGTGGTTTTTCGTCAATCATTCTTATTCCCAGGGCTTTCATTTCTTCTATGGCCTTTTCAATGTCATCCACTCGGAAGGCCAGATGCTGTATCCCCTCACCTTTTTTCTCAATAAATTTGGCAATAGGTCCATCTTCATGGGTAGATTCCAGCAGCTCAAGCTCTGTATCCCCAATGGGTAAAAAGGCAACTCGAACCTTTTGCTCCTCTACTACCTCTGTATCAACACATTTTAAACCTAGTATTCCCTCATAGAATTTCAAGCTCTCTTTTAAATCCTTCACAGCAATTCCAATGTGATCTAGCTTTCCGACCTTCATATGAACCCTCCTACTCTTGGCTTTCTACCAGAATTTTATTAAATAAATCCCCGCTTACTGTATAGGGATCTGCTTCCCGTCTAGCCACCATGTGGGCTAATCGATGGATTTCTGTCTTATTTTTTTCACTTTCCATAAGCCGCTCCATTAGATTTGATTGAATTAAATCCATAATTTCAAATTCTATGTTCTTTGTTCTTCTTTCCAGCAATCTATTGGTGTCCTCTAAATAACTGAGATGTCTATTTAGATTTTCGTAAAGCTCCTCGATTCCCTTATTTTGAAGAGCCACTACCTGGCTGACAGGGGGCTTCCAATCACTATGGTTAAAATCCAGCATCATTTCCAACTCAACCTGAGTCCGATTTGCTCCGTCTCGATCTGCCTTGTTTACCACAAATACGTCTCCAATTTCCATAATCCCTGCCTTAATAGCCTGTATGTCGTCACCTAACCCCGGTACCATAACCAGAAGCACCGTATCAGCAGCCTTGACAATGTCTACCTCCGATTGCCCGACTCCGACGGTTTCAATAAAGATGTAATCGGCTCCGTAGATATCCAATACCTTTATGGCCCCAAGGGTTGCCTTTGACAGGCCTCCTAGATGCCCCCGGGTACCCATGCTTCTGATAAAGACACCAGGATCTGTATAAAGATCAGTCATCCGAACCCTGTCCCCCAGTATGGAGCCCCCTGTGAAGGGACTTGTGGGATCTACTGCAATAATCCCTACTGTTTTGTTTTCTTGTCGAAGCCGCTTTGCCAGCTTATCTGTCAGGGTACTTTTTCCTGCCCCTGGAGGTCCAGTAATGCCAATTACCCTGGCTTTTCCAGTATGATGATATAATTTGGAAAGGGTCTGAACACCCAGGGGATCATTACTCTCTATCATGGTTATTAATCTAGCAGCAGCCCGCTTATCTTGTTTTAAAATTCTTTCAGCTATGTCCACAGCTACACCACCCAATTATCCTTTATCATGAAGAACCTATTTTATTTTTAGAGCTTATAATTCTCTCTTTAGATTACCTTTAATAAAATCGATAGTCACCTGGGTTGGGGTTCCAGGGGTAAATACCTCGGCAATTCCATTTTCCTTTAAGAAAGGAATATCTTCATCGGGGATTACACCACCGCCAACCACCAGCATCTCATCATATACTTTTTCTTGCTTCAACAATTCAACTACCTTGGGAAGCAGATGGTTATGGGCACCAGAAAGGATACTTAAGGCAACTACGTCAACATCCTCCTGTAATGCAGCCTGAACAATTTGCTCTGGTGTCTGCCTTAATCCAGTATAAATAACCTCCATTCCCGCATCCCTTAAGGCCCTTGCGATTACCTTGGCCCCTCGATCATGACCATCTAGGCCGGGCTTTGCAACTAAAACTCTAATTGGTCTTGCCATATATTCGTCCTCCTAATATCAATTTATCTTTATCTGCATTGCAATTACAGTATGACACTTTGTTGATATTCGCCAAATACCTCTCTTAGGACGCCACAAACCTCTCCAAGGGTTCCATAGGCCTTAACAGCCTCCAGGATATAGGGCATCAGATTTGCATCTCCCTGGGCCGCTTCTCTTAAGGCCTGAAGCTTAGCTTCGGTTAAGGCATTATCTCTTTCAGCCCTCAATTGATCAAGTTTTTGCCTTTGTAGTTCACCTACCGATGGATCTACCCGCAGAAGTCCCTTGGGAGCTTCTTCTTTGATCTGGAATTTGTTCATTCCCACGACAATACGATCGCTGCTTTCCACTTGTTTTTGGTATTCATAGGAGCTATCCATAATTTCTTTTTGAATATATCCCTTTTCGATGGCCTCTGGTGATCCACCCAGGGCATCTATTCTATTAATATATTCCATTGCACCTTCTTCAATGGAGTTGGTTAGACTTTCTACATAATAGGAACCAGCCAATGGGTCAATGGTTTCTGCCACACCGCTTTCATAGGCAACTATTTGCTGGGTTCTCAGGGCAATTCGTACAGAATCCTCAGTTGGCAGTGCTAGGGCCTCGTCCTTGGAATTGGTGTGCAATGATTGGGTTCCCCCCAGGACGGCAGCCAGGGTTTGTATTGCAACCCTTACAATGTTATTGTCTGGCTGTTGGGCCGTTAAGGTTGAGCCTCCTGTTTGGGTATGGAATTTCAACTGCATAGATTTAGGGCTTTTAGCTTGGAATCGATCTTTCATGATTTTGGCCCACAGTCTTCTTGCAGCTCTGAACTTGGCCACCTCTTCTAATAAATCGTTATGGGCATTAAAAAAGAAGGATAGTCTAGGTGCAAAGGTGTCTACATCTAGCCCTGCCTTGATGGCAGCCTCTACATAGGCAATTCCATTGGCCAAGGTAAAGGCGACTTCCTGTATAGCTGAAGAACCAGCTTCACGGATATGATAACCAGAGATACTAATGGTGTTCCAATTGGGAACCTCTTTGGAGCAATATTCAAATATATCGGTGATCAAACGCATTGATGGCCCTGTGGGGAAAATGTAGGTACCCCTTGCAATATACTCCTTCAAAATATCATTTTGAATTGTTCCCCTAAGCTGCTCTGGGCCTACTCCTTGCTTTTCTGCTACTGCTATATACATGGCCAGTAGTACAGAAGCAGGTGCATTAATTGTCATGGAGGTACTTACCTTATCTAAGGGAATTCCATCGAATAGAATTTCCATGTCCTTTAAGGAATCAATGGCTACGCCAACCTTTCCAACCTCTCCTTCTGAGAGGGAGTGATCTGAATCGTAGCCTATTTGGGTCGGAAGGTCAAAGGCAACCGATAGGCCCGTTTGTCCCTGCTCAAGCAAATACTTATATCGCTTGTTGGATTCCTCTGCTGTTGCAAAACCAGCATATTGTCTCATGGTCCAAAATCGGCCCCGATACATGGTAGGCTGTACGCCCCTTGTAAATGGGTATTCCCCCGGATAGCCCAGATGGGTATCGTAATCAAAATCTTCAAGATTAGCAGGACTGTAAAGTCTATCTACCTCTTGATTAGAGCCTGTTACAAATTTTTTTCTGCGTTCAGGAAATTTGCCAAGGGTTTTTGCCACCTTACCTTCATTCCATTTGGTTTGATTTTCCTTTATGGTTCCTAGCTTCTCCTTATCAAACATCAAACTTCCTCCCTTATTGGTTATAATATCCATGAATTTCCTTATGAAGTATACAACTAAAATCCTTCAATTTATTTGATTTTGTGTATGTCCATTGGATGAAATAAATCCGTCACTTGGTTATATTATCTATCTTTGAGAATTTTGTATGTAAAATCACCCATAGATTTTGCAGTATAAATTTCATTTCTTGCAGCGTTTGAAATTTATACTGCATTCCACTATGTAATTCTACAATTTTTTTAAAATTCCTGCAACTGTCTTTTCTATTTTTCTACAGTTTATTTTTTAGTATGATTTACCCAGTAAAAATCTCTATTCCTTACCAGTGGCCAAGGCATCCTCTGTATTGTCATTGCTGATTTTCATGGTACCCGTTTCCAGGAATCGAACGTGCCATGCCAGGGCTTCCTTCAACAGATGGGGCTGATGCTTATATTTTCCCTTTTCAGCCTCCTTTAAATAATCCATCAAAAGAGGTCGATATTGGGGATGTGCACAATTTTCGATGATTTTTCTTGCACGCTCCCGGGGTGCTGTTCCTCTTAAATCCGCCAGACCCTGCTCTGTTACCACAACTGCCACATCATGCTCTGTATGATCAATATGAGAGGCTTTGGGAACAATGGAGGAGATATCGCCATTTTTCGCCGTGGAAACGGTGGTGAAAATTGACAGATATGCATTTCTGGTAAAATCTCCCGATCCACCTATTCCATTCATCATTCTAGACCCCATTATATTGGTTGAGTTAACGTGACCGTATATATCTACCTCTATGGCCGTATTCATGGCAATTACACCCAGACGCCTGGCAACCTCTGGGTGATTACTGATCTCCATAGGTCGTAGGATACAATATTTAGCATAATGTTCTATTCTATCGTGAAGTCTCTTTAAGCCTTCCTCTGAAGGGGTTAGGGCTGTTCCAGAGGCGACGGTCACCTTCCCTGCATCAATTAAGTCAAACATAGAATCCTGAATTACTTCGGTATAGCAGGTTAGATTTTCAAAACTTGAATGAACCAAGCCTCCTAAAACCGCATTGGCCACTGAACCAACTCCTGATTGAAGAGGTAATAGGTTTTTAGGCATTCGTCCCCGCTTAACCTCTTCCTTTAAGAAATCCATAATATAGCCTGAAATCAACCTTGAGGGCTCATCGATTGGACCTAGGGGCCTTACCCTGTCTGGCAAATCGGTAATAACAACAGCCTTTATCTTATCGGGGTCACAGGGTATATAGGAAGTCCCGATTCGATCTGAGGGCGAGGTAATGGGTATGGGTTTGCGGTATGGGGGCTTCTCTGTCATATAGATATCATGGATTCCCTCCAAGGCCATAGGCTGGGATGTATTAATTTCTACAATCACCGCTTCTGCATTTTTAATGGCCTGGGGTGTTAAGCCCACAGAGGTTGAAGGAATAATTCCTCCCTCTGGGGTGATGGCAATGGCCTCCACAATAGCCATATCTATTTTCCCAAAAAAACCATAGTCCATATATTGGGTCACGTGGCTTAAATGCATATCCTGATATAGTATTTGGCCTCCATTAATGGCGTTCCTAAGACTTTCATTGGTTTGGTAGGGATACCTTCTTTCCAGGGCTCCTGCTCGAGCTAGGGCCCCGTCTAATTCGTCTCCCACTGAGGCACCGCACATTAGGGTAATCTTTAAGGGATCTCCCCCTTCTACTCTCTTAGCTAATGATAATGGCACTGCCTTTGGATAGCCCGAAGGCGTAAATCCGCTGGCTGCTACTGTCATACCATCCTTGATCAATAGGGCGGCCTCATCAGCTGACATGATTCTGTCTTTCAATTCATTCCTTCTGATTCGCTTGTCTAACATATCAATTCCCTCCATAATCAAAATGAATACAATCTACGAACGATTACTAAAAAAAAATAGATACACCGACCCTATTGTCAGCATATCTAACTTGTTTATACCTATTAATAAAGCAAAGGGGTAATTTTGCTTTCATAGATAATGAGTTAAATCAAAGGATTTATTCAATTTTCTCTATTCAGCCTTTACTCCTCTTCTTCTTCTTCTTGATTTAATATCATCTTATATTTTTCATGGCATCGCTTCGTTGAAGAAATCAGTGCCTTTCTAACCGTACCAAAATAGTGTTCGTTGAAGGCCCGTTCGATCTCATCTAATTCTAAAATGTTCTTTCCTACTAAAATTTTACGAACATGTTCCCTCGCTACCCTTGTGACCAATGAGCAGTCGGCATCTAATATCCTTCCGGTATTTTTATCGATTGAGAATCCTACAGCCACTACCTTATAGAGCTCTTCAGCTGTAGTGCCTCCCGGTAATTTAGCATAGCCACTGATAAATATTTCAAAGGGTTTCATTCCATCACCATTTTCCTATTTATTTCATCACTTCTATTTTATTAATTTAGCAATAAAATTTCAAGTATGATATGGAGTTAATTAAGGGCCAATGTTTACTTTATAAGGAATTGTTCCATATATTGGCCCTATAGCACCCTCTAGACCCTTTTCCCTTCCTATTTCACATTTTATATTTTTACATTGGTAATCTATGGAGTAATATCGTAAACAGCACCATGCCTAATAGGGCAAAGGGATATACGGCTCCATAGCCTGCTGCAGGGTCATCACTTTCCAAGGCGTCTATGGCAACACCAAGGCCCGGTGTTGATGTCATACCCCCACAGATTGCGCCTGCCAGCATAATCCAGTTGAGCTTAAAAATGTATCGCCCAACCAAATAACCTATCATGATTCCCACCAGGCCAACAAATAGTGAGATTGCTGCTAAAATAGCACCTGTTCCCATAATCGCCTCGAAGACTCCATATCCATAGCGTAGTCCTACGATGGCTAGGAAAAAGCAAAGGGATAACTCCCTAACCACCGACAGTATTTTCGCGTTCATACGAAAATTAATCGGTCCGATCTTGCCAATGTAGCCTAATATTAAGGAGCCAATCAAAGCTCCTCCGGTAGCCCCCAGGCTAAAATACCCCAGGGGACCCAGGTAGATTTCAATAATTCCAATGGAGTAGCCGAAAAAGCAGGCGAAGGTAAAGGCAATAATATCAAAATTGGTTTCTGTTATATCCTTAGTCCCCTTGACCGACGCTCTAGCCTCATCCATTTCTCTTTTAAAACGGGCTCTTTCTTCTTCAATATCCATTTTGAATATTTTGGGAATTAAATTGATTGCAAGTATAACCACCAATACCCCAAAGGGATAGCCCACGGCATAGCCAAGGCCAATGCCCGACTCGGCATTTTTTACAAATTGACTTTTTTGTTCACTTGTTAATTCATTTAGTGCATTAACATTGAGTTCCCCCGAGGGGTCTAGGATTTTAACGAATTTTTCTTTTTCTTCTGAACTGGCTGATTCATAAGCATTTACTCGCTCTGTGGCATGATTTCTCGCAGTCTCTATGGCTGCCGCCAGGCCAGGGGAGCTTGTCAATGCACCGGTATAGACTCCCGATACCTCATAGGGATTATCGGCTGGGCTCATCAATACCATACCATAGGTGGCCACAGCTCCTGCTAAAGTAATTAAGAAACCAAGAATAATAAACTTTCCACCATATTTTTTCAATACTGCCCCCAAATCCTTAGCGGCTAATAGCCCGACGGCTACCACAAAGAAAATAAGGAATAGGGTGAAAAATGTCTTTGGAATTACCCCGGCAGAAATCATACTTTGGGCAGCCTTATAGGCATCGGCCTGGCTCTCTGGAATGCTGAGGCCATAGCGATAAACCAGCCATCCCATCAGCAGTCCCGTAAACAAACAGCCTGAAGCCCCAAGATTAAATCTTCCAATTTTAATATTGCCTATTATTACACCAGTAAATATTGCAGCTGCCATCAAAATATATGGACTTGTGATCCATGCTACCACATCAAATTTCATTATTCTTTCCTCCTTTATCTTTTTTTGGCTTTCTTTTCTGCTACAAATTTAACTACTTTCCTCCTTCCAATAGACTTATTAATTGATCCTGCCTCTGCAAGCATTATCAGCTTGGCCAGACAATGGCTTTTGAGGCATTTGCTAAAAAAGCAGCGTTTTCCTGTAGTCGCAGTGCAAAACACAAACGTTTTCAAGCCCCAGGGTACTGGCCTTGGGTAAATAAAAAAGCCATAGAAATAATATCTATGGCTTTTTGGCTTTTACGGGAGAAGAAATGGAGGTTTCTTCGATAAAAACCCAGCTATACGGGACTGACTAATAAAATCCTATATTACATTTTCAAGTTTAAAATAGTAAATACTTTGTTAAAAATTTATTCATATCAAGTATTCTTCATAAAACTATAAATTCCTTCAAAAATATGATTTTTTTTAATAAATATGAAAAATTCTTTTTGTCATATTGCAAATCTCTGGTTTATTATCATATATATTTTAATGAAATGTCTGTTATGACCTTATTACTACATTGTAATTAAATATCTGGCTATATGTGGCTAAATCTTCATATGACTTTTATTTTGTCTATTCAATCATTTCTTTAGTCTATAGTCAAAGAAAACATCTAACAAAATAGATAAGCCTCCAGGGAAACCCTGGAGGCTCAATTTTATTCCATTTTATGATCGTCGTCCTGATCTTCCTTTGTTTCAGTAGTATCTATCTCTAGCTGTTCCTTAGGGACATCGGCAACCTTTACATCATTGCTTTCAGCTTTATCTAAGGGTTTATCATTCTTTTCCAGCTTCACTTCTGAAGCCTTCAGCTCTTTAAATCGCTTTTCAACATCTTCGATGGTGTCCTCATCATGAATAATCAATTGACCAGTAAATATTTTATCAAACATTTCTGCGTCAAGGGTCTCCATTTTAAGAAGAGCCTTGGCAATTACATGGAGTTTATCGATATTTTCACTCAACAGCTTTTCAGTATTTTCGTAGGCATGATCAATGATCCGTTTTATTTCACGATCGATCTCTGCAGCTACTTCCTCTGAATAATTGCGTCTTGTTGTCATATCTCTTCCTAGGAATACTTCCTCTTCATTACCACCCAGGGCCATGGAGCCGAGTTTTTCACTCATACCATATTGGGTCACCATTGCTCTGGCAATCGATGAGACCCGTTGCAGATCATTGGAGGCTCCGGTACTAATATCATCCAATATTAATTTTTCTGCTACCCGTCCCCCCAATAGATGAACAATATGAGATTCCATCTCAGACTTAGTTGTATAGTATTTATCCTCAGTTGGCAGAATCATGGTAAATCCACCAGCTCTACCCCTTGGTATAATCGTCACCTGATGAACAGGATCCATATTAGGGGTTAGGGTTGCTACTACCGCATGACCAGCCTCATGGTAGGCTGTAAGCTTTCTTTCCTTCTCACTGATCACACGACTTTTCTTTTCTACCCCAGCAATCACCTTGGTGATCGCTTCTTCAATGGTGGACATTTTAATCTTTCGCTCACCCTTCCTTGCTGTTAATAGGGCGGCTTCATTCATTAGGTTTTCAATATCGGCCGGTGTAAACCCTGGGGTTCTTCTAGCCAACACATCGATTTCCACATCCTCTGACAAGGGCTTACCCTTTGCATGAACCTTTAAGATCGCTTCTCTTCCCTTAATATCGGGAAGCCCAACTACCACTTGTCTGTCGAATCTACCAGGTCTTAATAGGGCAGGGTCTAAAATATCTGGTCGGTTAGTGGCTGCTACAATAATAATTCCCTCATTAATACCAAAACCATCCATTTCAACTAACAGCTGATTTAAGGTTTGTTCCCTTTCATCGTGACCTCCACCTAAACCTGCACCTCTTCGACGACCAACAGCATCAATCTCATCAATAAAGATGATACAAGGGGAGTTTTTCTTAGCCTGCTCAAATAAATCCCTTACCCGAGATGCACCTACCCCAACAAACATCTCAACGAAATCAGAACCACTGATGCTAAAGAAGGGTACCCCTGCTTCACCGGCAACAGCCCTGGTTAAATAGGTTTTCCCTGTACCCGGAGGTCCTACCATTAGTATTCCTTTAGGAATTCTGGCACCTAATTCAATATATTTTCGGGGATTCTTTAAGAAATCCACCAGCTCTTGCAGCTCTTCCTTCTCTTCATCCAGGCCTGCTACGTCATTAAAGGTTACCTTTCTACGCTCATCCTCTTTATGAAGCTTCGCTCTACTTTTACCGAAGGACATGACACGGTTGCCACCCCCTTGGGATTGTTGCATAAAGACAAACCAGAACACAATAAAAATCAAAATCATGAATATTGAGGGCAGCAGCTCTATGAACCAGGGTGTTCCCGCTGGCGGTTCTGCCTCAACAACAAAATTAGGATTTTCATTCATCCTTTCCTCTAGAATCCGAGTAAAATTCTCTGTGCTGTATACATCTGGAATATAGGATTCAAACTGTCGATCTCCCTCCGTTAGAATCCCCTTTATAGAACGTTCAACAATGTGAACTTCCTTAACGTTTCCATTGATTAGCTCTTTATATAGTTCCGAAAATTTTAGATCTACAGGCGAAGGCCCCGGCTTTCCAAATTGCTGAATAATAATCAGCAACACGATAAAAACTAAAATGTAAAAGCTGGCTCCTCGGAAAAGTTTCCTCAACAAAAGTCCTCCTCTCATAATGCTAGTTCTTAGTCTACTGCATTTTAATATTTTACCATACTATGTTATTAAAAACAACTTTGAGTAAAAACCGCTTTAATAGGCTTAGGGGCTGGTTTTAGTATACTCAACCAGCAATATTTTTTTCGTTTCTTTAGTTATTTTATATAATTCACTAATACGATACCCAACGACCCACATAATATTCTCCCCATCACATAATAAAGGGACTTGATCTCTTATTTCTCTATCAAGCTTACGATCAATAAAGAAGTCCTTGAGCTTCTTACTTCCCTTTGCCCCAAGGGGTAAAAATCGATCTCCCTCCTGTCGGTTCCTAATTAGCAGCCCCTGACTGATTTTATCATAATCAAAGGCCTTTACTAGGGTTTCCCTGGGATAATTCTGTAATTCATTTCTTTCATAAAGCTGAAATCGAAAGGTGCCATTCAGCTCATGAATAAAAATTTCCTCCAATTCCTCAATAGGATAGGAGAATTTTCCCTCCTCTAAAGCTTGATCTGTTGTAAAAATAATTTTATGATAGCTCCTTTTTACAACAATGCCTAATGGCAGCTGAATTTGCTTTCCTGTTCCATGTAGCCTGAGGAAGTCCTGTAGCTTCTCAATATGCTTAAATTCTAGTCCTTCACCTCTTCCTGCCAGCTCTTCTACCGCCAATCGAAAAATCCTTGCCAATAGGGCAATATGTAAATTAATTAGTCCATTTACGGTAAAGCTAATGGTATTTTCCCTTTCCTTTGTTCTTAATATGTGATACATGTCCCTGGCCTGCTGATCTATAAAATCATGATCTTGCCTCAGAAGGACAGCTGTTCTGCCCAGGGCTTCAATTATCCTCGGGTTGTATTCTGTTTCCAGCAGGGGAATCAGCTCTAGTCTAATCTTATTTCGATGATAAATAGGCTGTAAATTGGTCTGATCAATTCTGGGGGAGAGCTGCTGTTCCCCGCAGTAGGCTTCAATTTCTTCACGACTAATATCTAACAGGGGTCTGATAATCTTATCCCTTTGATGTTGGATGGCCGCAAGGCCCTGGAGCCCTGCTCCCCTAATTAGCCGCATTAATACTGTCTCTGCCTGATCGTTAAGGTTATGGGCTACGGCAATTTTTTCAGCCCCCACCTTTTCAGCCACCTCTTCAAAGAAAAGATATCGCTGCACTCTGCCTGCCTCCTCCAAGGAAAGGCCTTTTTCTTGGGCATAGCCTGGAACATCAACACTTTTTACAAAACCCATTATATTCAAGGTCTCACATAGCTGTGTCACATACTGAGCATCCTTATGGGCTTCTATACCCCTAAAATTATGGTTTAAATGGGCTGCATAAATCTTTATTTCATAGGTTTCCTGAAGCTCCTTTAAGGCATGAAGAAGACATACAGAATCAGGACCCCCAGAAACTGCTACTACAACCCTATCATTTTTTTTTAGTAATAGATTTGAATCAATGGTTTCTCTTATTTTGTCAATCACTGTCATGGGTCATCCCTCATTCTTCTAAATAGATTATTTCTCTGTTTTTTCAAATATTCCTTTTAATCTGTCAACAATCTTTAATTTTTAATAATTTGTTAAGAAAATTAATGCACCCGTTAGGAGCATAAAGGCCACACTGGCCACAAATAATCGGTGTATATTGGCCTCTAGCTTATTTTTTTTCTGGGTTGCAGCATTACGCCTTTCTATATTATATAATTCATTAATTCTCTTTTCAAACCCTTCAAGTAAGGTTTTTTCTTGATTGAGGGAATCAGCAATAAAATTGTACAGTTCTTTACTAATTGGAAGTGCTGAAATTTTATGAATTAATTCCGCCTTAGTCTGCCGATAGGGATTAAGCTTTTCACCCAGCAGCAATCTAATCAGCATCATGGTTAAGGTAAAATATTCATAGGAAAGCTCTGCCCGCCTAGGGCCGCTATGCCAGGAAGCTCGGTCATAGGCTGGCGTGTACTCCTTAATTCCTGCCCCCAGCTTCACCACGCCTCCCAGGTCAATTAGCTTTAGCTTCTGATTTTTTTCATCAATCATAATATTTTCCAGCTTTAAATCTCCAAGAATATAGCCTTCTCTGTGGAAGTGCCTTAGGCCCTTTAACATAACCCAGGTCATGGCCACACTTAAATCACTCTGGGTTGGCTTGTTATGGGTATATTCCTTTAGGGTTTGGCCTGGAATATATTCTAATAATAGGAAGTATGCTGGCTTTCCCTTATATTCAAAATCATCCATTCCATAGACATTTACCACAAAGTCTACCTTTTCAAACTTTTTTAACAGCTGATATTCACGATTGATTGACAAATTCTCTGTACTGGCCTTCAGAGCATAGTATTTTTCGCTCTGCTCTCCATAGACCAGATATACCGTAGCCGTCCCCCCCTTTCCAAGAGGTCTGACCACTTTATACTGCTCCTTTGTCCATTTACCCCTTATATAGGGGGTATCAACAATGATATCTTCCATGATCTCACCTGCCATTGTCAGATTTTTATTTTTTCCCATATTTTTTCTACACTAAGAAAACCGCACAAAAATAGGTAGGGATGGCTCCCTACCCGATAAATTCTTCTAAGCACTGGGGTTCCATGTGCTGCTCGATTCCTGTATATTCCTGAATGAGTCTAACCCCTTCTTCAATAGCTGAAGCTGTAGGAGTGCCCCCTCCAGGCTTGATTTTATAGAGGCTTCTTTCTAATTGCTGAGGATTCTCTCCAAAATTCTGTAATATAGTGGACCTTCCCTTTCCCTCTCCCGGAAAGCCAACCACAGCCATATGTACAATTCCCTTTCTTCCCCGAAAGGATTCCACCAAATCCATGATACTATGGCGGGCTGCTTGGATTTTACTTGTCATGCTTCCACTGCAATCTAGTAAAATACAGCAGTAGATTGTAATGGCCTCTGAATAATCATCTATGTAATTTAATATTTTGCCCCTTGAATCCGGTGCCATTTCAGATAAATCTGAACCGATGATTTCCTTTAGCTGTTTATTCACAGCCTCCTTAAGGGTTGAAGAGACTGTTTTATAACTTAAGCTCTGAATCGTCTGGGATAAGGCTTCAATATAGCTGTATTCGTATTGACCGCCCCCAGCCCTGGCAATGTTCACAATTTCTTCAAAGGGCTTTTCCTCCTGCTGATTTTGGGCAATAATCCCTACGGTATTTACAGTTATCCCTTGACTTAGGGCCATTTTTGCCGCTAAAACAGGATCCCCGCCCATATTTGACTCTCCATCGGTTACTAATACAATCTGTTTAATTGTCGCTTCCTTTGACATGATTTCACCCCACTGGTTTTTTTGTGATTATTACCAGATAACCCAATCTTTATACCAGATTAAGCTTTAACAGTGGACTGATCAAATGATAAAAGCCCCCAATATTTTAAATAATATTAGAGGGCTTAGTCTTTTTGATTCTAATTATTTACTTTTTGATGGGCATTTACAATTGCGTTAATGTAATCTTCTTGGGTCAAGGATAAAGACCCTGATCTAGACTTTTCTATTGGGTTATCTCCGTCTTTAAGCAGAGCTTTAATTTCGTTCATGGTTTTTCCCAAAATCCAATTTTCAAATTCCTTTATTTCTCTTAATCGGGCCTCATCTACGATGAAAGGCTGAAAATTGGTATTATCCTCTGCAGTGTTCCAGTTAACCCCACATGGATTCACTTCTCCAGAATTAATCCTCTTATCAATTTTTTGTAGATCTTCCTGTCTTAGGGCCTCTGCTGCTCTATCTGTGGCGATCATCCCTTGGCTGTCAATATATATTTTCCTTTGAACAATATTAAGAACTGCCGTTACAATTCGATCCTCCTGATCAAAGGTAACTGCTGCCATGGCAATTGCTATTTCTCCCTCGGTAAAGGCTTCCTCCTCCAAAATAATATGCTCTTCAGATTGACTAATTACCATTGTTGAGCCCATTCCTTGTCTGAAATTATCCCCTGTCATGCCATCCGAGTCCTCTGCCTGTACACCATCATTTACATCCTTAGGCCCACAGCCGCATAAAAATATTGTCAATATTAGAATAAGCATCACATATAATGCTGTCCTTTTCACCTGCATTCCCCCCATAGCTTTATCATTTTTATTATACACTATTTATCCATCACGTGATATCATGACTTTGCTTCTGGGGCATTTGCAAAAAGAGAACTTTTCTATCCTTCTACTGTCCTATTGGCCAGCTCATTTACAATGAATGTTGCCACATCCTCGGCAAAGGTGCCTGTTCCAAAGCCTGCATCATAGCCTAATTCCTTGGCCAATTCATGACTTAGCCTTGGCCCGCCGCAAACCAGTACAATCTTGTCCCGAAGGCCCTCGGCCTCTAAAAGCTCTACCAGTTGGGTAAGATTTGGTATGTGTACATCCTTCTGGGTCACCACCTGAGAAACCAAAATGGCATCGGCCTTTAGCTCGATGGCCTTGGCCACCAGGTCCTCATTTAAGACCTGACTTCCTAGGTTATAGGCCTCAATCCCTTTGTACCTTTCCAATCCATAGTGTCCATCATAGCCCTTCATGTTCATGATGGCATCTATTCCTACGGTATGAGCATCGGTTCCGGTACAGGCCCCTACCACAACAATAGATTTGCCGATTTGAGCTTCGATGATTTCCTCTACCTCTTCCATAGATAGGGTTTCTACCTCAACCTTTACGACCTCGATGGAATTGTAATCCACCGTATGCTTGCATTTTCCGTAAAGAATGAAGTAGGTATAGCCTTCGCTAAGGCCCTTCATATGAACTACCCCTGGCTCCTCCAGCCCCATCTTTTGGGCCAGCTGCCTGGCAGCCTCCCTTGCTTCTTCTCCATAGGGAACCGGAAGGGTAAAGCTCACCTGCATCATTCCATCATTCAGGGTATCTCCATAGGGCTTAACCCTTGTGTAATCTATTTTTTCTACTAGCATGCGGAGCCCTCCTCAAGCATCATTTCAATAAAGGGGTTTAGGTAACCCGCTGCCTTTTTTACAACCCCTTCCAAGCCTTTTCCACCAGTTCTTGAGCGTTTCACACCGCCAAATTTTCCTTCTTCGATGGTCCTAAAGAGCCCATCAGCCTCTATCTGCTCAAGCAGTGTGGCTGCTTCCTGAAGAACCCCCTGGGCTCTTTTTTGAATGATTCCATCTTCCTTGAAGGTAATCTCGTCTCCTAGATTCCTGCAATTATTGAAGATATATTGGGCATTATCAATTGATAGGGCCCGATCATGGAGATGAGGAGTATGAATTGCCTCTGTCAGCATTCCTAACAGTTGTATTCCCTGCCCTGTCCAGATGGATACTAGATTAAATAGCGCATTTTGTACATGACCCTTAAAGATGTCACCCGTCATAAATTTAGTCGGCGGCATATACTTTAGGGGGGCCCTGGGAAAAATCTCCCTTGCCATCTGGGCCTGGGCCAGCTCTAAAAGAAAGCCATTGGTCAAATTGGGGTCCATTTCAAAAGCATGCCCTAGGCCCATTTGCTCCTCGGGTATTCCTGCCTTCAGGGCAAATTGCTCATTGATAAACTGGGAAGCTAAAACCGTATGGGCCTCCTCTACGGCATCAGCAGTGGTCAGATAGTTATCTTCTCCCGTATTGATAATAATACCCGCATAGCCATTAATAACCCGAGAAAAATATTGATCGATCAAGGTTCTTTGCATATTTATGTCCCTAAATAAAATACCATACAGGGCATCGTTTAGCATAACATCCAGCCGCTCCATGGCTCCCATGGCAGCAATTTCTGGCATACTTAGTCCCGAGCAATAGTTACACAGCCGTATATAGCGTCCAACCTCTTCCCCCACTTCGTCCAGAGCACTTCTCATAATTTTAAAATTTTCCTGGGTAGCGAAGGTGCCTCCAAAGCCCTCGGTAGTGGCACCATAGGGTACATAGTCCAATAGACTTTGGGCCGTTGATCGGATTACAGCCACAATATCTGCTCCTTGACGAACTGCAGCCTGGGCCTGAACCGCATCCTCGTAGATGTTTCCTGTGGCAACGATGACATATAGATAGGGCTGTTTTCCCTCTCCCAATTGATTAATCATGGCTCCACGCCTTTGTCGATTTTCTCTAATAATATTTGTTTTTTCCAAGGCAATGTCATTAATACGTGCCTTGATCGTATTTAAATCCTGGCCTGGAATCCGTACGAGGTTAATTTTACCATTGGCAATTCCCACGGCAATTTCCTGGGGGCTTTGGTTATTGTACACCAAGGCATTTCCTAACCAATAGGCAATGCCTTGGCCCAAGCCTCCATTCTCTTTAATATGATCTACCACCACATTGGGCAATGGGGTATCGGAATCGTCTACTCCATCAATTCCCATAAGTCGAGCGATGGTCCGCTCTACGCTTACGGTGGTATGAAGATCAATAAACTGCTGAACCTCATTGGCAATACTGTTAGCGGCACTTCTAGCCCTTTGAATGACTTCTTGATTTAGGTTTAATTTACTTTCCATAGGGTCCTCCTTTGACTTAAATTCATTGGTTGCTGCTGTTTTTATGAAGCAGCCTCGCAGTAAGGATTTCTTCTGCCCTTTGGATAATTTCTTCCTTGACTCCCATCAGCTCAGCGATTTTCAGAGCTTCCATTGGCACCCCCTGGGGCTTTGACATCGGTTCAAGGCGAAAATCCATATATTTTTCTAACACCCTTCCATGGTGTCCTTCTGTCTGAAAGGCATTTTTCAGCTCTTCCAGGGTTACATCCCGCAGACCAATAACCTGTAGATGTTCAATGGACGTTATTTGACTTAGCCCCTCATGATGGGTTGTCATTATCGTAATTGCTGGTTTTTCCTTTAGAAATTCTATGACCGCATGGGTGATGGCAAAGCCCTCCTGGGGATTAGTTCCTCTGGCAAGCTCATCAATTAAAATCAGTCCTCTGCGGTTAGATTCCCCCAGGGCATGGGTCAGGGCCTTCATCTCTGCCCCAAAGGTCGATAGCCCAGACTCCACCGATTGATGGTCCCCCGTGGAAAAATGGATATATTCCACAATACCCAGGGCGCAGACCTCGGCAGGGACAAAAAGTCCCAGTTGTGCCATGGCGGTGATCAGGGCAACGAGCTTCAAGGTGACAGTTTTCCCCCCCATATTGGCCCCAGTAATGAGGGTAGCTCCCTCCTTCACCACCATATCAATGGGGGAGTATTTAAGCCCTCTGGCGGCCAAGGCCTCTTCTACAATGGGATGGCGACCCATTTTTATCCTTAAGGTCCCTTCCCTAAGGATTTGTGGCCTACACCCTTTTATCTTCTTTCCTAAAATCACCTTTCCCAGGAGTAAATCTAGCCTTCCTATTTTTTCAATGTTCCCGATTAAAGGCTCTGAATGCTTCTTAATCTTTAGCGACAGCTCTTTTCTGACCTTGAGCTCCTCTTCCTCCTCCAATATCCCTAAGGATTCCAGGGCTTCATTTAGCTGATTCAATCGGACGGTGGGTATTATTTTAAAAAATATACTTTGAAGTCCCTCAGAGGCCACATATAGCTGCCGGCATTCCGTAAGGCTTTTTATTTTTTCCACCTCTGTCTTTGATAGATGAATCTCTCCATTGGCCTTAGGCTTGATTCCTGTAGATTGGAAAATGCTTTGGTACAGGAATTGACTTTCTTCTTGAATGAGTCGTTCCGTACTTTGCTTTTCTCTTCTTAATCCGGCCAGTTCATGAGAGTAGCAATCATACAAATAAAAGCTTTTGATTCCGTAGCCCTCTGGGTCCAGTAGCTGCTCCAGCTCAAGAAGTTCCTCTAGTTGAAGGTTCTGAAGCTGTCCCTTAAGATAATAATGAAGGTTTTTGCTTAAGTGATTCATTTCCATCACTTGGCATTTAATCTCAAAGAGCTCAATCTCATTTAATATTTCATCGGCCCTTGCTCGATTCATAGAGCCTTCAATATCCTTAATGGCATTAAAGCTGGACTTAAGGGCCTTAATCAGCACTGGCTCCTGTTCCATTAGATTTCCCAGAAGCTCCACCTGCTTCAATTCCATTTCCAACCCCTCTATTTCCCCTGGTAAAAAGGGTTCCATCCTATCCTTGGCCTTTTTACCATAGGGAGTATGGACCCTCAGCCACTGTAATATAGCCTGAAGCCCTATCTCTTTTTCTGTTGTCTTTGTCATCAGGAAATTACTCACAGTCATCCTCCTCTAGCATCAAGTCCACCACTGGCAGGGGAGATAATGCGACCCTCATTTTATCTCTAAAATCCTCAGGGTTAAAGAAATATCCCTGGGGTGAATAGGGATTAGTTGTAACTGCCACCACATGAATTGGCTCCAGTACCCTAATGGTGACCCCTTTCTTCCTATATAGACTCCAATCCTTGGCTTCCATAAAAATTTTGGTAGCATCTTGAACGATTAAGGTAATCTGCTGATAATACTGGCAAACAGACAAAATATCTTCAAGGGTTCCCTTCACCAAACTTCCGCTTAATACCACATGCCGACTATTAGCCTTAATGGCAGCCCCTATGGCTATTCCCCCATTCAGAGCAGTCGTAATGGGAATTCGTTCCACATTACCATTTTCATCAATAACCCCATAGGCCTTTTCCTTAATAAGCAGCGCTGCCATGGATTGAATCTCTGGATCCTCAAGGGCCTTTAGCTTAAATAGCTCCACCTGATGAAGGGTTTCTTTAATGACTCGATTGACATTTCTGCTGAGGACTGCTCCCGTGGCCAGGATTGTAGCCTCGGTAACGGCAGGGGCCGCAGCGGTTTTTCGATCGATGGCCCCATCAACCACCACTAATTCTGCCCCATAGGTCAGCATTTTTTCTGCCGTATGTCTGATCTGTCCATTAGTTTCAGGCCCTGCCAGCTCCACCAAGCCCCCGTTAACAGCTCTGCCGATTAAAATTTTCCCCATGGGGGTATTAAAGTCTGTCACCTCTAGTATTTCCAGCTTAACCTGGCTGTTGGCAAGGGCCTCTGAAGCTGTAGTAATCAAGGTGCCCCGGGGTACATAAATCACTGGCTTCTCGGTCATAGTTACAATGTCTAGCCTTTCCCCATCCCTTCCTGTGGAGGTTAGTCCCAGGGTCACGTTCTGGCCCTGGGACTCCTCTATCAGGCCGTTAAGGGTGACGGTTTTTCCAGCGTTCTTAGCCATACCAACTACTGATATGATTCTATACTTGTTTTTCACCAATCCCAATAAATCCATTATTTCACCCCCTAATAGAGCATTCTTTAAAGCCCAAGGATAAGAGGCCATAACAATGGCCTCCCTGCTTTAGCTCCTTTGGTGTCTTTCTAATTGGGCAGGTTCCATGGAAATTTGGTTTCCCTGCAGGAGTCCCGCAACCCCTTGAAGCCGATGGGCCTTCTTTCCCTGGCACACATGGCATTGACAGGCCTCCACATAGTTCTTTGGCTCTGTATAGGTGGTAATTACACCTTCATAATTCCTAAGGATCACCTTATGGGCTGATTGAGAAATGAGGTAGTTGGGCATAACGGGTATTTTGCCCCCTCCTCCCGGTGCGTCTACCACAAAGGTTGGAACTGCATATCCCGAGGTGTGGCCCCTTAGGCCTTCAATAATTTCAATCCCCTTAGCAACAGGAGTTCTAAAATGCTCAATTCCCATGGATAGGTCACATTGATAAATGTAATAGGGCCTTACTCGGTTTTTCACCAGACCATGGACCAGCTCCCTCATTATATGGACACAATCGTTGATTCCTTTCAACAGCACCGATTGATTCCCCAGGGGAATCCCTGCATCGGCTAAACGTTCCAAGGCCTTTCTTGCCTCAGATGTCAGCTCCTTGGGGTGGTTATAATGGGTATTTAACCAAATGGGATGATACTTTTTCAGCATTTCCACCAATTGTGGCGTAATTCGCTGGGGCATTACTACAGGGGTCCTTGAGCCCAGTCTGATGATTTCCACATGGTCTATGGCACGTAATCTGCTGATAATGTATTCTAGCCGCTCATCTGAAACCAGGAGACAGTCTCCCCCTGATAAGAGCACATCTCTTACCTCGGAATGCTTTTTAATATATTCAATGGCTGCATCAATTCGATCGATGGGCAGTCCCTTATCCTGCTGCCCTGCAAATCGTCTTCTGGTGCAGTGCCTGCAGTACATAGCACACATGTCTGTGATCAAAAGCAACACCCTGTCAGGATAACGATGGGTTAACCCTGGTACCGGAGAATCTGCATCCTCATGGAGAGGATCCTCCATATCGGCGTCACTTTTGTCAATTTCCTTTTTGAGGGGAATGGCCTGCTTTCTGATGGGACAATTGGGATCCTTCTCATTCATTAACGTGGCGTAGTAGGGTGTAATGGCCATTCTTAAGGTTTTTAAGCACTCAGTGATTCCGTTTTCCTCCTCAGGGGTCAAGGGAATTATTTTCCTGAGATCATCGAGCTTTGTAATTCGATTGGCCGCCTGCCATTTCCAGTCATTCCATTGGTCCTCTGTTACATCCTTCCATAGGGGTATTTCTCTGTAATCACGCATGTAACCTCTCCCTTCCAAATTTTTTTATCCATATAGGGCTTCATAGGTCTTTCTCAGCTCTTGATTTTCTCTCATGATCTGCAGCGCAATATCGCTGTGTCCTCTAGTATAGCCGTTTCCAATAATCATTGTGGTATCTTGCCCTACCCCTTCTGCTCCCAGGGCAGCCTTAGTAAAGCTGGTGGCCATACTAAAGAAATAAATTAGTCCATCGCTCTTTGCTGATAAGATGCTGGCCATTTCGGTATTGGGCACATTGACACAGTTAATTACAACATCCGCCATCTCTCCCTGGGTGGCCTCCTTGACCTTTTCCATCATCTCTACTGCATTGGTTGCATCAGCTGTAAGGTAGACATCTGCCAGATTCAGCTCCCTGGCCCTTTGAACCGATGATTCCCTTGGTCCGATACAGATCACCTGGCCTGTAATCCCTGCCCGCTTCTTTGCTTCAAATAGACAGAGCATACCTGATTTGCCTCCGCCGCCAATGACCACCACTCGATTGCCGGGCTTAACAAGCTTTGCGGTTTGAGCAGGGGCTCCGGCCACATCTAAGACAGATAGCACTAAATTTTCTGGTAAATCCTTTGGAATAATACTATATATACCGCTTTCAAATAGAATTGCCTTTCCCTTAATGTCTACTTGGTCAATTTCCTTTCTAATGGCTACAATTTCATCTATTCTTAGGGGTGTTAAGGAAAGGGAAACCAGGGTGGCAATTTTGTCTCCAACCTTTAAATCTGTTTTTCCCCTGAAGGCCTCTCCAATTTGTTCAACCCTTCCAATCAACATCCCTCCAGAGCCAGTGACAGGATTTTGATGCTTACCCCTGGTGGCAACAATATGCTGCATAATTTCTTTAATTTTTTCTTCATCTCCCCCTGCCTCTTGCTTAATTTGGGTAAAGCTGGCTGAGTCAATGTTTAAAGTCATTACGTCAATTAATATTTCGTTGTCGTATATTTCCATGGTGTTATCAATTTTCAACGCTGGCTGTGGCAGCACTCCCTTTGGCTCAATAACCCTGTGGGTCCCGTATGGACATCCTTTTTTCACAATATTTCCCCCTTTTTTATTATTATTGATAATAAGTAATGAGTAGATAATTTATCCGAAAAACGTTTCTTAGACTATCTTTGCAAATAATATGCCACTGGACGGCAAGGAATATCCCTTTCTTTCAAATCATTGAAATTACAAAACTTTACAGCAAAATTGGTTAACATATATACAGAAAACAAAAAAACAATTGCCTAATTTTGGGCAATTGCCTTTAAACACAAAGAGACTCGTCACAATATCCCTGGCCCGACAGGGATATTGTTGTGACGGGAAAGCTGCCATAAAGGCAAATGACCAGCTTCTAAGGCATTTGCTAATCATTTTACTTTTTGTAGCTTATTTGATACTTACCAATTTTATATTGAAGGGTTTGTCTGGGGATTTGAAGGCTTTGGGCCGCCAGGGAAACGTTCCCTCTGGTTTGAAGCAGCATATCTTGAATCGTTTTCTTCTCTGCCTCCTCCATAGTTTTCCGTAGGGAGCCTGTTATCGGCTGCCCCTGGCTACCATCTTTATCTTTTTGCAAATGATGGGGTAAATCTATTAGCTTTATTCCATGACCCTCTAACACATTCATTGCCCCTTCGATGACATGCTGCAGCTCTCTGACGTTTCCAGGCCAATGATATTGATTGAATATTTGCCAAACCTCATCACTTACCTCCTGAACTTGCTTTTTTAGCTTACTATTAAATTTAAGGATAAAATGATCCACCAGGGCAGGTAAGTCCTCTCGTCGTTCCTTTAGGTCAGGTACCCGTAGGGAAACAACATTTAAACGATAAAACAGGTCATTTCTCAGGTAGCCCTTCTCAACGGCCTCCAGGGGATCCATATTCATGGCGGTTATAATCCTCATATCAATTTCCCTTGTACGAATATCTCCCACCCTTCTAATGGTTGCCTCCTCCAATACCCTTAAAAGCTTTGCTTGAAGCTCCATGGGCATGGAATTAATCTCGTCTAAAAACAGCGTTCCTCCATGGGCCAGCTCTAACAGCCCTGGCCGGTCCTCTGCTCCTGTAAAGCTTCCTTTTACGGTTCCGAACAAAATGCTTTCCAGCAGAGTAGCAGGAATGGCAGCACAGTTTTGGGTAATAAAGGGCTTATTTCTTCGCTGACTGGCATTGTGGATAGACTGAACAATTAGTTCCTTCCCTGTTCCCGTGCTTCCATAAACCATAATTGAGGATTCATTTTGTGCAGCCTTCAATGCCCTTGACTTTAATTTCAAAATCTCAGGGCTCTGACCTATTATATCCACAAGGGTATAGTTAGCGGTCCCCCTATTCCCTTGATTCTGGAATGAACCCTCCTTTAACAGCTGCTTTTGCAGCTCCACTACCTTTTCTGAAAGGGCCTTTACGGTGGTAATATCCCGAGAAACCTCCAGGGCACCCACAACCCTGTTCCCCTCCAGCAAAGGGATTGATGAGTTAATTGTGGTAATTTTGTTTCCCAGATAATTCACAAAGGTTTGCTGAATATCCATTAAGGGCTTTCCTGTTCTAATGACCTGCAGCAGGGTACTGGTTTCTTCCGTTAAGGAGGGATAAATTTCTAAAATCAACCTGCCCATGGCCTCCTCTTGGCAGACATTGTCCAGCTTTGCTGCCGCCCTGTTGCAATAGATAATTTTCCCCTTTTTATCGATGATCTGTATTCCTTCTCCTACCTGCTCCAGCACCAGCCTCATAATTTTACCGTTGATCAATTTACTCACAAATTTCACCGCCCATTTTTCAGCTTTGATAGCCCATTTTTCGGCACTTCTTGTTTTTATTTTATCAGATTAGGGAAAAAATTTCAAATTGATATGAAATTTATGTTTCAGAACAAAAAAGAAGCAGTAGCCACTTCTACTGCTCCTGACAATTTATTTAATTATCATTTAATCCCTTGGCGGCCTTGGTCCTGGATATTGATAATAGGTACATTCAATCCTTCCGTTATAGAGCTTCCTTCTTCTGCCTGCCTTTTTTCCGTAGAGGGCTTCAAACTCGGGATGAGAGGTAATAATGTAGTGGGACCAGGTGTCAAGATTTGAAAAAACCTTTCCCATTTGTCGATAGAGGTCTGCCACCTCTCTTTGTTCCCCTAGTCTTTCTCCATAGGGTGGGTTGCAAATAATACAGCCGTAATCAAATCTTGATCTCAGTTCAGTAACTGAAAGCTTTTGTACGTGGATATCCTCGTCCAGTTGAGCCTCTTCAATATGGTAGCGAGCTAGCTTTAAAGCCTCTCCATCAATGTCTGAGCCATAAATCCGAAGGGGTTGATCAAACTTAGCCAGATCATGGGTTTCTTTCCGAGCCTCTCGCCACAGCTCCCGTGGAATAACGGGCCATTCCTCAGAGACAAAACTTCTGTTCATTCCTGGCGCAATGTTCTTCCCGATTAGAGCCGCTTCAATGGGAATGGTGCCTGAGCCGCAAAAGGGATCAATCAACACCCGATCAGCGTTCCAATAGCTTAACTGAATTAAGCCTGCAGCTAATGTCTCCTTTAGGGGAGCCCGATTAGAAAGGGTTCTGTAGCCCCGTTTATGCAAGCCTGCTCCACTGGTATCAATGGTTAAGGTCGCCATATCATTTAAGAGGGCCACCTCGATACGGTATTTCCCTGCGGTTTCGTCAAACCACTCCCGTTCGTATTTTTGCTTCATCTTTTCAACAACGGCCTTTTTTACAATGGCCTGACAATCGGGTACACTAGAGAGCTTCGATCGGACAGATTTACCCTCTACAGGAAATTCACCATCCTCTGGAATCCATTGTTCCCAGGGTAGGGCCTTGGTCTTTTCAAAGAGCTCGTCAAAGGTAAGGGCTTTAAATTCCCCTAGCTTAACTAAAACCCGATCGGCACTCCTTAGCCAAAGATTCCCCCTGCATATGGCAGATAGGTCCCCTTGAAAGGTAACCCTTCCGTTTTCCACCATCACTTCCTCGTACCCCAGATTCTTCACTTCCCTCGCTACCACAGCCTCTAATCCAAAGGCTGCTGTTGCAATTAACTGTATTTGATTCATGGTTTTCCTCCCAATAAAAGCTATTTTTACTACCTTATCATAATATTTCTGTCTAAATTCGTCAATTAAAGAATGTACCAAGGGCTATTTCGGCCTATCTTTCTGATTCTGTCGGGGAATGTCTAGAGATTTTCCTTTGTTTTCCACCTATTATAGGCTATAATAGTCTATATCTGCTTTTAAGGATAGGAGGCACAAAGGATGAAAAGCTTGCGAATGAATATTTTTATAGCAACCCTGATTCTATTATTGGCCATTACTGCCTACAGTATTTATGTTGATCACTTTCAACCAACTGCCGCAATGGAATCTGAGCGTAGCGTAACCGTAAAGTAAGGTGCCCGAGGGCACCTTATTAATTTTGTTTTAGTTTTATTATTGATTTTTATTCTTATTAATCATTGTTACCCCTAACCGTTCTTCATATATCATATCACAATCCTTCATGGGGGCCTTTTCGTCTAATTCTTTCTTATCAATTTCCTCTTCCGGCTGATTGAGGGCTGAGGCCAATCGCTGTATTATCAAGCTAAAGCACAAAATTTCCCCTTTCTATAGATTAGTCACAAAAAATAGATTTTTGTTACAGATAAATCTGGATTTTTATGTTTATTTTTTCAAATTACTTTATCTGTCGTAGTAATTATGCTATAATTAAATTACTACGACAGATAAAGTAAATAGTAAAGGAGGAGAGCCCTTGATCAGCAGCGACGTTATTAGGGGATATAATGACACAATTATCCTCTGTATGCTCCTTGAAGGCGAATCCTATGGCTATGAAATCGCTAAAAAAATCCGAGAGCGCTCAGAGGAAAAATATATCATGAAGGAGACCACCCTCTACTCTGCTTTTAACCGACTGGAAAAAAACCGCTATATTGAATCCTTCTATTCAGATGAAACCTTTGGGAAAAGACGTACCTATTATCGAATTACTCCAAGGGGTGTAGCCTATTATCAAGAAAAATGTGCCGAGTGGAATTTAACAAAAGATGTCATTAATCGATTTATAAAAGGAGTGAAGTAAGATGGAAACCATTCAAAATTATTTGGATAATCTCTTTGCCAGTCTTCCTAAAACTAAAGAAATACTCCATATTAAACAGGATCTTTTTATCAGTATGGAGGAAAAATACCATGAGCTAAAAGATAGCGGTAAATCAGAAAATGAGGCCATAGGCATTGTCATTTCTGAGTTCGGCAATATTGATGAATTAATTGAGGAAATGGGTATAAAAATTGAAGATCAGCCACATATTCCCACCCTCTCGAAAGAAGAAACAGAAGGTTTTTTATCTACTAAAAGAAAATCTGGAAAATGGGTTGGCCTGGGAGTATTTTTATGTATTTTGGCTCCAGCTATTCTAATTTTAATGTTCTCGCTGACTGAAAATAATATTCTACCCAACATAGCTGAAACGGTTGGCCTGATTATACTTTTTCTTTTAATTGCTTCAGCCATAGGACTCTTCATCTATGCCGACAACAGAATAGCTCCCTATAAGCATCTTGAAAAAAAGAATTTTCAACTGTCAAATCAGCTTCGAGCAGAGATTCAACAGCAAAAAAAGAATTTTCTTTCTACCTTTACCATTAGCCTCATTTTAGGTGTGGGCCTCTTAATTCTATCCCCCCTTACAGTTATCATAGCCAATGCCATTGGAGGCAGTCTAGTCACCTACGGTGTAGTCGTTCTTTTAATACTGGTTGCCATGGCTATTTTCATTTTGATTTACAGTGGCACTATAAAGGAAAGCTTTGACATTTTGCTTCAGGAGGAGGAATTTTCAGAGGAAAAAAGAAAAATCAATCGGGTAATCGGAGCAGTGGCAACAGTTGTCTGGCCCTTAGCAGTCTGTATTTTTCTAGTCAGTGGCCTAGTCTTTCATAAGTGGCACATTAACTGGATTGTATTTCCCATTACAGGAATCCTGTTTGGAATGTTCTGTGGAGTCTACAATATATTAAAGGATAATACCTCACGCTAATAAAAAGGATAGGGCTTTATACCTGAAAAGCAAGAAATCCAGCGAAACAGCGTATATTAAAATACGGTAGTGCGCTGGATTTTTAGTATCATTTTTTCTTTTTCTTCCCCTTTTGATTATATTTTATGACTTCCCTTTCGATCCATTTCCACATAAATAAGCCCCACATCAGACCTACAATACTGAAAATTACCAAGGCATAAAGGGTATTAATTGAAAAAAATCCCCTTGCCAGTTTTCCGAGGGAGAGACCCTCTGTAGTGAGGGTTAATAGAATTCGATAAATTAGTGCGGTGCTTACACCCCATCTTAAGGCTCCATGAACTAGAATATATCGCTTCATTCCCATCTGATGGGCCTTTACTACTCTTTCCTTTACGTCTCTATCGGCCATGCCATCGCCCCCTTTTTTCATTTCTATTATAGCAGACTGACGGGGCTTTGGCTATTGCTTCTATTATCATACTCTATGTTAATAGCCCAGCATCAATCTTAAAAATCAATGCTGGGCTCATTATTATTTGAATTTAACCGGTATCCTAAATCTTAGCTGATACTCCCCATCTTTTGCACTATATTCCCCTAGCTCAAGGCTTCCTGCCCCCGAGGTGGGTTTTGAGTACCCTATCTCTTCATCGAAGCTCCCCCAATAGGGCCCCCCTAAATCGGCCTGTACAACAGCTTCGTGGACTATTTCATCAGAGGAATCCAGAATTCTCACCAAAAAGGAGCCTTCAAAGGCGATGATTTTTCCCTTTACCTGAACTGGACTGCTTATTTTAGCCTCTTCCTGGGGGAGCTCCAGTTTGGCGTAGACTAATTTTTCCTCCACTTCATAATCATCACCATCACTGGTTACCACTTGATATTGTGAGACCTGATCTGACTTTACCTTTATAATGATAGATGGATAGGTAAGGGCCTGGGTAGTTTCTGCATCGACTTCTGGGTTAACTTCCTCAATTGTTATTCTTCTGGGATAAGCTGCCCCATCATAGTCTGAAACTTCAATGGAATAGCCCCCTGTCGGCTTTTCTCCTCCAAGGATTTTAATATAGGTGCCATCTGGGTCCTGATAAACATAGGCCCCTCTTTCCTCTTCAAAACCCTGGAGCCATTCCCTTGCACCGGCAGGAATCATCTCTTCCTCTACTATGACAAACTCACTTTCAAAATCTCGCGTGATAAAGTCCCGCAGCTCCTTGGATTGAATTACGTACTCCTTACCGGTGGGTCCAATGGTTAAACGTTGATTCTCCTCTGACAAATAGAGAACCACCTCATTGTTTTCAAGCTCCTCGGTGTTTAAATAGATAACCATTCCCTGCTTCGTAATAACCTCATCATTGGGGGCCCCTTCCTCAAGGGATTTTGTCTTCTGAAGCATTTGGGCAACCTCCTTAAACAGGGCCTCATCCCTTAAAACAGGGGTCTTTTCCAGATCATTAATGATTTCTATTCCCCGTATCTCCTTTGCCTTAATTTCATCATAGGAATAGGCTGGAAGCCCATTGTTATTATCCTCAGGGGGAGCTTGGTTCTCATTCCGCTGACAGGCTGTTAGCAGCAGGGCAAAACTCAACCCTATCAGTAATATGTATTTTTTTATCATCATTAGCTGCCTCCTTTTGGGTCTTACATGATAGAAGATTCTTTTCAATATTTATATCCAAAAACAGCTAAATCATGCACTAAAAAAAGAAGATTTCCACCTACTTACCCGTTTACCGCTGCTCTTGTCGGGAACGTGGGCAATGATTATTTCCACACCCAGTGAGTACTTCACAAGGTTGGAAACCGGGTTAAAAAGAACAAGGTGGCTAACGCCACGTTTGTTCTCCAGGTAACCCTTAATACTTCTTTATTAGGTGTCAGCTAAGGGAAGCCTTTTATTTATTTTTTGTTTAGTTTTTTCGTAAGAAGCTCTTTTGCCATTTGGGGATTAGCTTGCCCCCTGGTAGCCTTCATCACCTGTCCCATGAGAAAGCCCAGGGCTTGAGTTTTCCCTGCATAGTAGTCTTCAAGGGATTGGGGATTGGCATTCATCACCTCATCAATAATCTGTTCAAGGATATCTATACCACTGATTTGGCTTAAGCCTTTTTCTGCTACAATGGTCAGAGGCTCCTTGCCAGATAAAAACATTTCTTCAAAGACCTCCTTGCCAATCTTACCGCTGATTTTTCCCTCGTTAATGAGCTTCAACAGGGACACAAGGTCATCCCCCTTTATTGGAATGATATCCTCCTGCTCCTGTTCCTTCAATAAGCGAAGCAGATCCCCTAAAACCCAGTTGGCAGCAGCCTTGGGATTGGCTCCACCCGTTACAACCCCTTCATAGAAATGACTCAGGGCCTTATTTCCTATCAAAATGTCCACTTCCTTTTCAGTCAGTTGATACTGCTGAATAAATCGAATCCCCTTGGCGTCAGGAAGCTCTGGCAGCCTTGATTTAATCTCTTCTACCTGGGCCTGTTGGAGCAGTACTGGCCTTAAATCGGGTTCAGGAAAATACCGATAATCATGGGCATCCTCTTTACTTCTCATGGGGATGGTTCTACCCTTGCCGCTATCCCATCTTCGGGTCTCCTGCACAACCTTATGCCCCTCACCAAAGCTATACAGCTCTCTTTGACGTTTTTCCTCCTTTTCCATGGCCCTTAGAAGCTCTTTAAAGGAGTTCATATTTTTTATTTCTACCTTGGAATTGAATTCTGCTTGACCGATTCTACGTACAGAGATATTGGCATCACAACGAAGAGAGCCCTGCTCCATTCGGCAATCAGAAACCTCTGCATACGCTAACACTGCCTTAAGGGCTTTCACATAGGCCACCGCCTCCTGGGGTGAACGCAGGTCTGCCTCTGATACAATTTCAATTAACGGAACCCCTACTCTGTTATAATCCACCAAAGAAACGGCTTCCTCTTCAAGATGTACCAATTTACCTGCATCCTCTTCTATATGAATTCGGTTAATTCTAACGGTTTTTTTAACCCCTTCCACTTCAATCTCTACACTTCCATCCTTGCAGATGGGTAAGTCATACTGAGAAATTTGATAGGCCTTTGGCAGGTCAGGATAAAAGTAATTTTTACGATCCATTTTGTTTACCAGATTGATGCTGCAATTGAGGGCAAGTCCTGCTCTAATGGCTAAATTCACCACCTCTTTATTTAAAACCGGCAGCGTTCCCGGCAGGCCCAGACAAATGGGACAGGTATGAGCATTGGGAGCGGCCCCAAAGGTGGTGGGGCAATTGCAAAAGATTTTTGACTTAGTGTGAAGCTCAGCATGTACCTCAATACCAATGATTGTTTCCCAAGTCATTAATTCTCCTCCTTCCATTGGAGTCTTTTTCCAGTAAGACCAAGGCATTGTTCAAGTGCATAGGCTGCTTGAAGAAGCATTTTTTCTGTGTAGGCGCCGCCAATTAATTGAAGGCCTATGGGCAGCCCGCTTTTACTAAAGCCGCAGGGTATTGACAGGGCTGGCAGCTTTGCAAGGTTTACATTAATCGTATAAATATCACCTAAATACATCTCTAAAGGATTATCTAGCTTCTCTCCCAATCGGTAGGGCAAGGTGGGAGTGGTGGGGCTTAAGATCACATCATATGCTTGAAAAACCCTTTCATACTGTTCTATGATTTTTTCTCTCAAAGCCTGAGCCCGATTATAATAGGCATCATAATAGCCAGAGGAAAGGGCATAGGTGCCCAGCATAATTCTACGCTTTACCTCATCTCCAAAGGCCTCTGTTCTGGTCTTTTCCATTAATTCCTCAAGCTTTTCAAACTCCGTTGGCCGATAGCCATAGCGTAGGCCGTCAAATCTTGCCAGATTAGAACTAGCCTCGGCTGAAGAAATAATATAGTAGGCCGAAAGTCCTTCTTGATTAATGGGCAATGAAATTTCTTCTACAACAGCGCCCAATTGCTGAAATATTTCTATGGTTTTTTGAAGGGATTCTGAAATTTCAGGATCTAACCCCTCTTGAAAAAATTCCCTGGCTACGGCTATTTTTAACCCTGCCACCCCCTTGTCTATATCCTTCAGATACTCCCTCTCAACGGGCTGCCGAACACTGGTACTGTCCAAGGAATCAATTCCCTGTAGAACCTCTAGGCTAAGGGCACAATCTTTAACATTGGTGGCAATGGGTCCGATTTGATCAAGGGAGGAAGCAAAGGCAATTAGCCCAAAGCGTGAAATCAAACCATAGGTAGGCTTTAGCCCAACTACCCCACAGAAGGCCGCCGGTTGTCGGATAGACCCGCCTGTGTCTGAACCTAAGGCTAGGGGCACCATTCCTGCCCCGACCACTGCAGCAGAGCCTCCTGATGATCCTCCCGGTACTCTTTCCTGATCCCATGGGTTTTTGGTTCTTTTAAAGGCTGAATTTTCGTTGGTTGAACCCATGGCAAATTCGTCCATATTTGTTTTTCCTATGATAATGGCATCGGCCTCCTTTAGTCGCTTTACCACAGTAGCATCATAGGGGGGAATAAAATCTTCCAACATCTTAGAAGCACAGGTGGTAAGAATCCCATCGGTACAAATATTATCCTTCAATGCAATTGGTACTCCCGCCAGCTTGCCCAGAGTTTCTCCCTTGGCCACCTTTTCATCTATTTTCTTTGCTGCTACTAAAGCCTTCTCTTCACAGAGGGTAATAAATCCATCTATTTGAGGCTCTGTTGCCTTAATATGCTTTAATGTTTCTCTCACCACCTCTTCAGCGGTGAAGGTTTTTTCTATAATTCCTGATCTTATGGCCTCTACAGTCATGGTTTCTATTTGCATACTGCCACCTCCCTATTCAATAATCCTGGGTACTTCAATGTAACCCTCTCGCATTTTCTTCACATTTTGAAACAGTTTTTTCTTATCTTCAAAAATAGCTGCCCGATCTTCCCTTAATACTGTCTGTTGTGCCGATTCCAGGTTTACAGCCTTAGAATCATTAATCTCTAAACGGTCAATTGATTTAAAGTGCCCCAGAATCGTCTCAAATTCCTTTGCCATTTTTTCTGCTTCTGTCTCTGTCAGCCTTAGCTTCGCCAGCCTGGCAATATATTGAACCTCTTTCCTTGTGATTTCCATCTTTTCTCCCTCCTATGGTGTTAATCTCTTTAAATCCCTTGGTAATAGGGTTGCCTGACGTATGTTATCCAATCCAAGAAGCTTCATGGTGATTCGCTCCAGGCCAATGGCTAAACCACCATGGGGGGGCATACCATATTGAAAGCTATCTATATAAAAATCAAAGTCTTCCGGGTTTAAGCCAAATTGCACCATGTTGGCCTTAAGCGCTTCGTAATCATGGATTCTTTGGCCCCCTGTGGTGATTTCTAAACCCTTGTAGATCAGGTCAAAACTTTTAGTCATGCCTGGTAATGCTTCATCAGGCATGGTATAAACAGGCCTTTTAGCAGCGGGGTATTTTGTTAAAAATACAAAATCACTTTGGTAAACCGCTTTAACATATTGGGAAAAAAGTATTTCTCCTTCTGCATCAATGTTGCCCACCGGAGACTTTTTCCCGTATTGATCCTGTAAAATCTGCTGTGCCTCAGATAAAGGAATTCTGGGAATGGATTTAATCTTCGGCAATTCAACTTCAAAAAGCTTTAATTCCCTTTTGCAGGTGTTATTCAAATGCTCCATTAAATATTTCAAGAAGGCCTCTTCTAGATCCATCATATCAGCTTCACTTTCAATAAAACCCATTTCTATATCCAGGCTCACATATTCATTTAGGTGACGCCAGGTATTATGCAGCTCTGCCCGATAGGCATGGCCCACTTCAAAAACCCGCTCAAAGCCTGCTCCAACCATCATCTGCTTATAAAATTGAGGACTTTGAGCTAAAAATGCTCTGGTATCGAAGTAGTTGACCGTAAACATTTCTGAGCCCCCCTCTGTACCTGAGGCAATTAGCTTTGGCGTGTGGATTTCAGTGAAATGATGGGCCTTTAAAAAGCTTCTAAAGGCCTCTGTGATTTCCTCCTGCACCTTAAAAGGTGCCCTCACTTTAGGAGATCGAAGGCTGATGCTTCTGTGGTTCAGCTGGGTTTCCAGATTAGCCTTCAATTCTGCCCCATTAATGGCAAAGGGTAATTTTTCGTAGTGGGCAGCACCGACTACCTTTAGGTTCTTTACCTGTATTTCTATTGCCCCGGGGGCCTTTTCGTTGGTAAGACCGGTTCCCATGGCCTCAATGGCCATTTCAAGCCTGAGGCCCTCTCTCATCTCTTTTTCTACTACCAGCTGCAGTATGCCTGTTTTATCCCTCAATTGAAGGAAGCTAATTTGCCCAACATCATAAATTTTATGAATCCAGCCCTTTACCAGTACCTCTTGCCCAATCTTCTTCTGAATTTCTTCTACATAGCTCCGTTGCATCAAAATTCCTCCTTCCTTTTTTTCATTCACTGATTCAAAAAACATAAAAAACCCCGTTCCTATACCAATGGTATAGGGACGGGGTCTGTTGGTCTCTCGCGGTGCCACCCTAGTTAGCTTAATAAAGCTCTCTCAAATCAGTACGGATACAGGGTATCGATACCTAGTTACGATAACGGTGAACAACCGACTAAGTCTACTCTCCTAATAGGATTTTGGTTAGCTGCTCAGGGGTGTTCTTCAGTACAGGCTTTGTGTCGGGCTTTCACCATCCCCAACTCGCTAGGACGCCACACTTTGTACCTACTCTCCCCGTCAATGCATTTTTATGAATGGTCTTTTATATTTAAATAGTATTATAACCATAATTAAAAATAAAAGCAATGATTTTTTGAATATTAAATATTTTTTATATAAAATCTAAGCTGTATACAGCTAGGCCCCATTAAATCAATCAGCCTTCAGCCAACCAAAATTCTTAAAAAGGCGGCCAATGTTACTGGCAGTCGTCTGAATCAGCTCCTTGGCTTTTTGTGAGTTCATGGCCTCCTGTAATGTTATCGGCCCACGATCTTCATATACTTCCCCCTTTCTTTTTATAACAGAAAAAGATTAACGATTCTCTATCTTTGTCTCCTCATTTGCCACATCTATGGAAATAAACTGAAATCGTCCCACATCAAACAGTCCCTTATCAGTCAGCTTTACCTCTGGAATTACCGGGAGAGCTAGAAAGGACAGGGTCATGAAGGGATCAATGGTTCTATTTACGTGAAGGGTTTCATAGGCAATAGCCAGCATTTTTTTTAGCTGTTGGTTTACCTCCTCCATATTTTGTCGAGAAATCAATCCTCCTATGGGCAGGGTTAGGGTCTCAAGCACCTTTCCCTTGGATACAATCGTGATGCCGCCTCCCTGACTGGTAACCTCCTGAATTGCCAGCATCATATCCTGGTCGTTATCACCAATGACAATCATATTGTGGGAATCATGGGCAACGGTGGAGGCAATGGCTCCTCCCCTCAGCTGAAAATCCTCCACTAGACCCAGCCCTATATTACCTGTTTGATGATGCCTTTCTATCACTGCCATTTTGATAATATCGAGGCTGGGATGATGCTGGAAAATCCCTTCCTTAGTATCAACTCTACGGACAACCCGCTGGGTCAGCAGACTATAGGGCATCACCTTAATGACATTAGCAATGTCTGATTCCAGTTTGATTTGTAAGTCTGCCTGTCGAATGGTCTTCATATTGACCGTATTAATGACCCGGCTAGAATCCACAGACTCCACCTGAAAGAGGGGTCGGTTGTTTTCTGCCACTGGAATTCCCCTTTTAAATACCCTTTCCACCTGGAAGGATTCAAGGTTATTAACGATAATAATATCAGCGTCATATCCTGGTGCAATGGCCCCCAATTCCTTTAATCCATAGCATTCCGAAGCATTAATAGTAGCCATCTGGATCGCTGTGATCGGATTAAGGCCTTCTTTAATAGCCAGGCGAACATTATGGTCGATATGGCCGTCCACCAGTAAATCCTCAGGATGCTTATCGTCGGTACAAAAAAGACATCTTCGTGAATTTCCATCATTTACTCCCCTGATGAGAGTCTTTAAATTCTTGGCAGCGGAGCCTTCCCGAATTAAAATATACATACCTCGCCCCAGTCTTTCATCCATCTCTTCTACCGTGGAGCATTCGTGCTCTGTTCTTATCCCGGCAGCCAAGTAGGCATTTAATTCCTTCCCTTTAATTTCGGGACCATGTCCGTCAATGATTTTTCCCCGGGCCATGGCCAGCTTGGCCATCACCTTTTCGTCGCCATCAATGACGCCGGGATAATTCATCAGCTCCCCCAGGCCTAAGACACCCTCTTCCTCCATTAATGCTTCAAGGTCCTGGGCCTCTAAAACCGCCCCGGTACTTTCAAAGGGGGTGGCAGGAACACAAGAAGGAAGCATGACAAAGACATTTAAAGGAAGCCCTTTGCTGGCCTCAATAATATATTGAATCCCGTCACTGCCGCAGACATTTGCAATTTCGTGGGGATCGGCAACAATAGTGGTGGTTCCATGGGGAACAATTGCCCTGGCAAACTGGCCCGGTGTCACCATGGCCGATTCTATGTGTAAATGGCCGTCAATTAAACCAGGAGCCACATATTTTCCTGCTACATTGATCTCAGCTTCTCCTTCATAGTTTCCAATGGCCACAATTTTACCGCTGTCTATCGCTATATCTCCTGTTTCAATTTCTCCGTTAAAGACATTAATAATATTGCCGCCCTTTAAAACCAACTGAGGTTTAACTCTCCCAGCAGCGATGTCAATGGTCCGCTTAATATTTTCCATCAGCTTCCTCCTATCTAAAAATTTGTATTGATACTATTCTACCAGTCTACCAGAAAAACCGGCCTGGAGTAAGGATACCAATAAGGGCAACGGACTTTTATATTCCGTTGCCCTTGATAATGGGTATTGTCAAGCTACATAAGGGTTATTACCAAGCGATTCTGGGTTTCTGCCAACCCGACAATTAGCATATCATAACCAATTTCAATTTTCCCCTTTTTTTCTCCATGGGGTAAATCAACCATCAGCTCCCTGGTTTTCAGCTCCATCTTGAAATGCCCATAGGGGGTTTTATATTCTCCACTAAAATGTCGGCCCTTTTCAAAGACCATATGGGAATCGGCACTGCCATAACGTTTCATGGAGACCCGATTGTCTCCTTCTATTTTCAGTGTGGTGGTACTCCCTTCCATTCCTGAAATTTCCGATTCCTCGTAGACAATGTACATGGCATTGTTCTTTATGTAGCGTTTACCTTCTGTAATTAATTCAATTGTATTTTCTTCTCCCTGGGGGTCCCGTTGAATCCCTACTACCTTAATCATTTGCTTATCCATATATTACTCCCAACCTTTTTATTAGTCTATACGAGCTTCAACACTATCGTTCCTGCCTTCTTCAAAACGTTCAATCGCTAATTCTAACAGACGGTCAATAAGCTTTTCATAGGGTAAGCCGGTGACCTCCCACATTTTCGGATACATACTAATTTTAGTAAAGCCGGGCATGGTGTTTACTTCATTAACCAATATTCGGTTGGTTTCCCTTTCAACAAAAAAATCTACCCTGGCTAGACCTGTACAGTCCATCAGCCGATAAACCTCCGTAGCCATCTCTCTGATTTTCTTCAGAAGGGTTTCAGAAATCTCAGCAGGAATAACAAATTGACTTGTTCCATCGAAATATTTATCTCTGTAGTCATAAAATTCTCGTGAAGGGATGATTTCTGCCGGAAGGGAGGCCAGGGGCTCATCATTACCTAAAACTGCACATTCTATTTCCCTTCCATTAATAAATTCCTCTACAATGATTCTTCGGTCATATCGAGCCGCTTCTTTAAGGGCATCCATCAGCTGCTCATTATTTTTTGCCTTTGAAATTCCGACACTGGACCCTAGATTAGCTGGCTTTACAAAAACAGGATAGCAAAATTTATCTTCTATTTGTCCAATCACCAGGTGGGGCTCCTTCTGAAAATCCCGACGGCTAACCAGCAGGTAGTCTGCCTGGGGAATTCCTTCAGCCTCAAAAAGCTTTTTCGCTATCCCTTTATCCATTGCTACAGCGGAGGCCAATACCCCTGCACCTACATAGGGTAATTCCATCATCTCGAAAAGACCTTGAATCGTTCCGTCCTCCCCTAGAGGACCATGTAAAACAGGAAAAACCACATCTATATTTTTCATCTCTTCATGGGATAACAGGGATAAACCGCCTCCCCTTTCTACCGGTAATGGTCCGTCCTGATGCCCCTGTTGTTGAGACAGTAGTAAGTTTTCTTCATTTTCCCACTGACCAGACTCTATTTCATCTATGCTGCAATCACATTGCTTCCAAAGACCATCCTTTGTTATACCCACGGGGATAACATTGTATTTTTCCCTATTGATTGCCCTCAAGATTGAGGCAGCAGACATTAAGGAAACCTCATGCTCCCCGGATTTACCTCCGAAAACCACCATGACATTTATTTTCTTCATCTATACACCCTCTTTCTATTACTATTAATATTCTACCCTTGTTTGTACTATTATTCAACTATTCTAAAGAGGTGACAATATCTTTCTGGAGCGTAATTTATCTAATAGCTGTGTTTTTTTTCTATCAGCTTTTAATCCTAATAAATTTCCTTTATCTGTATTTTTTTAACACATATACTTGATTAATGGTTAAATATTTAATATATTATACATATACTCCATCAATTAGATCACTTTAAATAATATTTTAAGGGGAGGAGTCGGTTTGGAAATTTTAAGTCCCGGTGAAAAGGTGAAGCAGCTGAGGAAGGACATTGGCTTAAAGCAGGACGATATAACAGATAATCAGATTACCAGAAGCTTAATTAGTATGATTGAGAATGAAAAGCGTATTCTTAGTCCCCAAACGGCAAAGATTATTGCCAGAAAGCTCAACCAATATTATAAGCATGGTGGAAAAATCATTACAGCTGATTATCTGATGGAATCAAAGGAGGCCCAGGTACAACGGACTATTATTACCCAATTGGAATCTGTGGAGGAGCTGATGAAAAAAAGTGAGCAACTGGATTCAACATTTGTCTTGGAAATATTTGATAGACTAATGGCCTTAGCCACCCAATGGTCTATGAAGTACCATTATTCCATGGTGTTGATGAAAAGGGGAGATTTTTACTACCAAAGGGCAAAATATAACCAAGCCCTGATGGATTTTTTCAACTGCCTGGAACACTTCCTGGAATCTAAAAGCTATGTTGACGTATCTAAAATCTACAGTAGAATTGGCAGTTGTTATTTAATGAAGCTATTTATTGATGAAGCACTATTGTATTATAATCGGGCATTTGCCATTGCAGCAGAAAATAATCTGCCGAATCTTAAAAGAATTAAAATGCTGACACTTTATAATTCAATTATCTGTCATCGCAAGGTAAAGAAGTATGATATGGCGCTGCAATTTGTTCAAGCATTTAAGGAATTAAACTATCCTGATGTGAATGCCTGGGATCAGGTTATCATGATGGAGGCAAACACCTATCGAGATCTAGGAAATTTTGATAAGGCAGAAACGCTCTATAAAAAGCTCCTTGCTAAGGAATCAGACCTATCTTCCAATACATTAGCCCTAACCTACAACAATTTATCCGTACTATATCGAAAAATGGATCATTATGATCAGGCCCTGGTCTATGCTAATAAAACCCTTGACCTAATGGATTGTACCGATATCCTGATTCCTCCCTTTCTGTTATGTGAGCTGGCAGAATGCTATCGAGACCTTAAGCAGTTCAGCACAGCCCTATCGCTTCTTCATAGGGCACTTGAAGTATCAGAAGAATCTGGACAAGTCGAGAACATTATTGATATTTATCTATTGCTTTCTGAGATCCATCAGTCCTATTTCAAAGATTTACAAGAAGCTGAAGCCTATTTAATGAAGGCCAATCAGATTGTCAATGAATTAGGAATACGATCCAAGTATTCAGAGATCAATTATAAAATTGTCAGCTACTATTTTAATACAAACCAATTAACCCAATGCAAAAAATATTTAGACCAAATTAGCACTACCTCCATTAACATTTTTAAATGACCTTAGTGACATATATTTCATCTCTCGTCCATATACTAGAGTAATTAAAAACGGGAGGTGTTAGTATGAGTTTCATTAAAAAGCTATCATCTTTACTATTTCTAAGTCAACTTATCATGATCGTTGTCACCGTTGGCAGCGAAGGCATTCCTATTGTTGATGCTTTCATCTACCGATTTTAAGCAAAACAAAGGGGCTACGCCACATTATCGCTGGTTCGACAGCAATATTGTTGTATTAGGAAAGTTACCATAAACACACATGACCGGCTTCTGGAGCACTTGCTAAAAAAGAACTTTCCTAAAGCAAAAAATTCCCCAACTTATTGGGGAATTTTTTTATATGAACTCTATAAAATAGTATCTTTATTAACCAGGACAGCAACTATAGGGAAGCTGCAAATCTGCTGATTTGTTTTTTTGATTTAACTAGCAAGTCCCATAGCTTTGATCTCAGCTCCAAGGGAAGCTCCTCTTCGTTAATACTGGAATAGACCAGCTCATATTCTTCCTGTGATAATGTCTGCTTTAGCTCCTGCTTTGTCCTTTCGTCCACCAAACCGTGCTTTACATCGACGAAGCAAAGGGGCGGAAACATGACACACCACCAGTTTTGTCCTTCTCCTTCACCAATCACTACCCTTAGGGCCTCGTATTCCCCTGCTGGGAAAATCATATCGCCATATTTTCTTGTGGGAAAAATATGTTTTTCAAGGGCTACAGAAACGGGATAATCTCGCTGATTTTCGTCTATTACCTGGGCTGCAACGGCCTGTATATGATCAAGTTCGCCAATAATAATCTGTCTGCTTTCCTCGATACTGCCCACGGTCTCAAGGGAACTGGACATCGCCTGAATAATTCGATCCCGTACCTTCAGCTTTAGGGATTGATCCGCTGGTGAATCACTATTTGCCAACACATGAAAACGAATTAAATTCTCCTTGTTTAACTCCTTTTCTTCTCCCTTTACTCCCGGCATAAGCTGAAAAATCAAGAATCCTGCAGCCAGTAATACAATAATTTTCTTTTTCATTATATATTCCCCCTGCTTCTCCATTTGTTTGTTCTATTCTCAGTATGTACAAGCAGGGGAAATAATATACAACCCTGGCACCAAATTTCATTTATCTTGCCAGACCCACTCTTCTTATTTTAATATTCACATTAACTTTCGTCTCAATATTAGGAAAAATAGTGTCCCAATCTTCTTTGATTTCTTTCCAAAGCTTCGGCTTAAACTTTTTAATATAATCCTCAAAATGTATTACATCGGTTTCAAGTTCTCCCTGGGCTACGCCTATGGTGTGTTCAAGAATTTGTTCCACAGCACCGGAGGCAGCCCGCTCAACTTTTTTCACATATTCTGGGTCCAACACATCCTCCTTGGCCATAAAAAAAACCTGCTCTATGTCTGCTTCCCCCATGACTTCAATTTCCATAACAAATCTTCCATCCTCCTGAAGAAGCTTGTAGGATGTCTTAGCATCAGTAACATCGAAGGGAACAAGATGGTTTTCTACATAGCTGTTCAGTCCAAAGCTATCGATGTTGTTGCGGATAATATTTAATGCCAGCGATTCAATTTCCCCCAGCCATCCCACAAAATGGAAATCCTTAATTACTGCAGCTCCCCCCACCTTAATTTCATCCTTTGAAAAGGTAATTCTGGGAATAACGGCATTTCCATTTTCTTTAAGGGAAGCTGCCACCCTTCCAAAGTCTGTAATAGGGGCGCGGTCTGTTTGTCCGGTTCCTGACAATAAATCTGATACCAAATCACCGGTATTGGGTTCCATCTTAGCCTTAATATTAAGAGCATCCTTAGCCCTTCCATCTACAACCGCCAGGGAGACTCTACGGCTCATCAACGGTTCCTTTTCCGCCGCATCTAAGAACTCTCTGAAAAGGGTCTCATCCTTTACAAAGGCCTCCCCCAACAGCATGGCTTCTAAATGGCCCAGATATAATTCTACATCGGTTCTGGTGGCCAGTTGCTTTCTGTTGATATAGACAGACTCAGCTATACTGCTCATGGTAAGATAAGCAACTTCACTTTCCCCAGTAACCGTAGACATATGCTTAGGAAACACAAAGGTAGACTCCACGTTCCTTCGACTGCTCCTCATAAGAGGAGCTAATTCTTCATTAAATCCCTCTCCGCTTAAAGTTACCTCTTCTTCAGTTGGTTCATAGACATCTGCCCCCAGGGCGATAATGAAGGCCCTCTGATCAATTTCAACGCTATCCCAGCAACCTGTCAGCACACTTAACATAATAAAGATCACCATCACTTTGACATATCTTCTATTGACTGTCATGCTTTCCCTCCTTCTTAAACCGCTCCCTGATTCGAATGCTGATAAATATCAGCAGAGGAACTCCGAAGGCCACAATGGTGGAGACGTACTTGGTAAATATGTCGAGAATGGCATAGGCTTCCCCTAGGTTATCTCCAAGTAATGAGAAAAAGTAAACCAGTGGAATTAAAGGCAGCGCAAGATAGTTTGATCTTTTGCTGTTTAAAAGCTGCTCTAATATGACGATTTTTCCCATGTAGAGCGGTGCAATGGACATAAATACAGTAAAGACCCACATGGACATGACTAAAATTTCTACATTTTCAATAAATAGTCCCGGCAGCTCAATGGTTTTAAATAGGCTTAAGGTAGGCCAAATCAAATGCTTGGTCTGCTCACTGCCAAAGACCAGAAGGGTTCCGGTGTTTAAACAAATATAAAAAAGTAGGATTAATAGAATAGATCCCCCTGCCATTCTGGGGATTCTATCGGGCCTTACTGTATAGGCCCCGAAGACTAAGATTAAATCAAAACCCAAAAAACTGAAGAGTACCAAGGGAATGGCTTTAACTACCTCCATAAAGGTAATATCTAGAATGGGCAGCAGATTAGTAAGGTGGCTCCCCTGGAACAGCAGAAGAAACAATATCAACGTAGGAACCATAATGATGGGCAGCAGCAGCTGAGCCAATCGGCCCAGGACCTCTATCCCCTTTCTAACTAAAAAGACTGTCACCAGCAGTACACTTAATATAATCACTTCAATAGGGGTTTTGTAGAGCATAAACATTTTGATTACCTCTGCAAATATCCTTGTGAGAAATCCGTTGAGGATGATTAAATAGATTAGTAAAAAGACCATATATACATTGGCTACGGGCTTTGATAGGGTGGATGTAACGATGCCCTTTATATTTGTTTCTGGTATTTTTTTAACTATATAACCATTGCCATAGACAAACAGAGCGGTAATCAATCCGCCAATAAGCAATACCAGCCACCCATTTGTCTCTACTGCCTCCGCCAGGTTCCGGGGCAGGGTCAAAATTCCTATTCCCACTATGGTTAAAATAATAATATTTCCCAACTGGGAGGGAGAAATCTTGTTATTATTCTGCATTATTGCTCCTCCTTTGTTTTGGGATCCTCGGACCTTTTGTCGTCTAAGCGATTCAGCTGCTTTTTATTGGCCATGGCAGGTCTGTTATGCATACTGATCCAGGGTACACGAATTAAGGTGTCCTTAAGGTCATTAACGTTGCTAACATGTGTCACAAAGGGATAAAGATAGGGCACGCCAAAGCTGTTAAGGCCACAGAGGTGAATCAGCAGTATCAGCATTCCCATGGTCACACCATACAACCCAAAGGAGCCGGCTACAAACATAAACGCAAATCTGAGCAGTCTGAAGCCAATGGCTAAGTTATAGCTGGGGACTGCAAAGGAGGCAATGGCGGTAACGGCTACAACAATTACCATTAATGGTGATACAATACCGGCCTGTACTGCTGCCTGGCCAATTACTAAGCCCCCTACAATCCCAATAGTTGCCCCAATCGGGCCTGGGAGCCTTACTCCCGCCTCCCTGAGAAGCTCGATGGTGGTCTCCATAATAAGGGCCTCTACAATGGCAGGAAAGGGTACCCCTTGACGACTGCCTGCCAGGGCCAGAGCCAGCTTAACGGGAATCATCTGGGGATGAAAGGTGGTTAGGGCCACATACAGGGATGGAAGCAACAGGGAGCTAATGGCTGCAAAGTATCTTAAAAGTCTTACTGCTGTGGCGATATTCCATCTTTCATAATAGTCCTCGGGGGACTGAAGCATAGAATTAATATTTGAGGGAATTACCAGGGCAAAGGGGCTGTTGTCTACTATGAGAATTATTTTTCCTTCCACTAGAGATGCCGCTGCTGCATCGGGCCTTTCCGTATTTCTTATTTGGGGAAAGGGAGAAGCCCAGTTGTCTTCAATTAATTGTTCTACATATCCACTGTCCAGTACGATATCAATATCAATCTTAATTAACCGATTGATGGCTTCTTTTAATACACTTTCATTAACAATGTCCTCTATATAAAAAACAGCCACATCAGTCTTTGAACGAACCCCCACTTGAAAGGCCTTGACCTTTAATTTTGGGTCTCTTATCCTTCTTCTCAATAGGGCAGTGTTTACCCGCAGGGTTTCAGTGAAGCCATCCCGAGGTCCCCGTATTACTCCCTCTGTAATCGGTTCTGATACACTTCTTGCTGACCAACCCTTGGCGGCAATAATGATGATTTTGTCATAGTCATCCAGTAATAACAGGGCTTCACCGCTTAGAAGGTTGGTGATGGCTTCATCTATAGTTTCAACCTCTTTCATCTCACTTACAGCGATGGCCTGTTCTTTCAATTGAGTAACCATATATTTCTTTATATCTTCAGCCTTGGGGGGAGTCATTCTAACTGTAAGCATGAGATTGTTTAAAACATAATCATTTAGTAATTTTTTGTCAGACATGCCGTCAACATAAATTAATGCAGCCTTGAGGCTTTGATCTACGCCGACTTCAATTTCACGATAAACAATATCATCGCAATCCTTTAATTGTCCCTTGATCACATCTATATTTTCTTGAATATTTTTGTGGAGAAGTATTTTATCTTCAGGCTTGTCTGTCTTCTTTTTTCCAAACATTCGATTCCATAACCCCATAATCCATTCTCCTTATCCAAAGATACTAACGAGTATATAGCCTGCCGCTCCACCAATTAAATAGAAGTAGCCTAAATATTTTGCAATATTAAATTCTTTGTTAAATCCCCGTTTCAACAATTGGGGGCAATCAATAAACATTAGGAATAAGCCGATAAATACAGTAGTAAGCAGCAGATAAATATCATAGGTATCCTTTATTTTTTCTAAAAAATGTGATAACGATAATGCTTGCAAATTCATCACCTTCTTTTTCAATCTTTTTATAATTTTTACAATTTTAGTTTTTTATATGCAAGAATTTAGAAATAGGAAAATTGACAAAAAAAAATCTAAGGCTTTACCTTAGATTATGATAGATAGTTTTCAATTTTAGATTTATCCTCGAGATGGTCTAGGTCATGGCAAATCTCGGGGGAGTAACTGATAAAGGCCTTGCCCCTCAGCTGGAATCTGTTATAAAGATGGGCCTCCAGCTGATATAAGGAAAGACGCTTCATAATTAATTTTAATACAAATATAATTCCTAGCAAACGGCACATCTTTAAGGGCTCCTTACGATGATGCACCATGGTCCTGGCTATTTTTTCTATTTTTAGAATAGCCCTTGGCGAAACCACAAATAGATTTCCCCCGGTGAAGGTACCCTCCTTCAGGGTTACATAAGTACGTTTCAAATCAGGATAAGCCCTTTCACAGAGTTCCTTAGTAACAATGGGATAAAACAGCTCTACCCTTTCATTTAAGGCTGCCTCAATAAAGGCTTCAACATCAGCTCCCTTTAAAAGGGGAATATCGGCTGTTGCAATTAACAGTCTTTCTTCATCGATAAAATATTTCACCGCTTCGAGAACGTTGTCAATGATTGAACCCCGTTCCTCCACAAGGATGTCCACCTGTTTTCCAATCAGAGGGGTTAATACTGAAACATTGCCGATCACCATAATCTTTTCCACCTCATCAGCATTTTTTAGGGCATTAATTACATAATGGATCATAGGCCTATTCTTTAGTTTGACTACCGCTTTACTTGGTCCTTCTCCCCCATTGCCCCAGCTGCCTCCAGCTAAAATTACAGCATGCATTGTTTTCCACCCTCCTACAGCACTATTCTTTAATATGTAATACCGATTCCATCATATGGTTACTGACATTTTCTATATGCTTTGTTGCGCATTCATAGGCCTTTTCTGTATCCCGCTGGGCAAGGGCTTCTAAAAGCGCCTGATGCTCCTCTACCAGGGCCTTGGCCTTATTAAATTCTGAAATATAGGTGACTCTAAAACGATATATCTGCTCGCTTAAGCTCTGTGAAATATGGGTGAGCTTATTGTTCCGTGCAGAATTAAAAATCCGTTCGTGGAATTCAACATCCTTTTGTATCATTCCCTCTATATCATCCTTTTGATAGCATTGCTTGAATTGATAAAAGATCATTTCCAACTCATCCAGCTCTTCGTCGGTTATTCGTTCCGCAGCCAGGGTTGCAGCTAAGCCTTCAATAACCACACGGATTTCTAGCACCTCCATGATATCCTTAATAGACACATCGGCCACATAGGCTCCCTTTCTAGGGATCATGACAACAAGCCCTTCTAATTCAAGCTTACGAATGGCTTCACGAACAGGAGTACGGCTAACACCCAATTGCTCTGCAAGCTGGATTTCCATCATTCTTTGACCAGGCTCCAGTTTCCCCTCGAGAATAGCTTCTCTTAGGTTTTCAAATACAATTTCCCGAAGAGGCTTAAATCCTTCGATTTTTAAGTTCTGTAAGTTATTCATCTTCATTCCTCCTACAATGGCTTTGTACCATATACGTCTGTTTATACAAAATGGCTAAATTTTCATAGGCAGATTTTGCCCGTTCATAATTTTTATAAATGCCAAAAACCGTTGGACCACTGCCCGACATCATACTGCCCAGGGCATTGTATTCCATCATTTTACACTTTATTTCTCTGATAATTGGATACTTTACTTCCGTAACTGTTTCAAGGACATTTTTCATGCTCTTTGCCAAATTAGCCACATCGCCATCTTCAATAAATTTTAATAGCCTCTTCGTATTTGGTCTATCTTTCAGTGTAGACAAATTCAGTTGACTATATACCTCTGCAGTGGATACAGAAATGGCAGGCTTGGCAACGACCATCCATAGATTCTTCAGTCCTTCAATGGGTGTTAATACTTCACCAATTCCCTCCCCATAGGCGGCTCCTCCCAATACGCAAAAGGGTACATCTGCTCCGATTTTCACCCCCAATTTCATCATATCCCCGGTCGTCAGTCCCAGCTGCCAGAGCTGGTTGAGTCCCCTCAAAACAGCTGCAGCGTTGGAGCTCCCCCCCGCTAGCCCTGCGGCCACAGGAATATTTTTTTCAATGCAAATGTCAATTCCCTGCTGAATTTGAAACTCCCTACGAATTAATTCTGCCGCCTGGTAAGCGATGTTTCCTGAATCCTTTGGAATATATTCGCAATTACTTTTGATTGAAATACGATCGTCATTTCTTTCTATAATTGTAATGATATCAAACAAATCTATTTGCTGCATAATCATTTGTACTTCATGATAGCCATCGGGTCGTTTATTTACGACATCAAGGGACAAATTTATTTTCGCTCTTGATTTTAATTGTATCTGACGCATCCTATTCTCTCCTTCTTGTATACCTAACTGTATATATTATATAATAAATTAAAATTATCCTGCAAAAGAATTGTATGTTTTCCGATTTTTTTGGATAATTTCATGGAAAAACAACTATTTACCGTTCTTTTTAGGCAGAAGAATGAAAAAAAGCCAGCCTGAGTATATAGAAATATACATCAGAATGCTGGCCATTGCTGGGTTACGGAGCCAGGAATTTTGAACAGGCTGAAAGACCGCTAAAAAGCGGTCTTGCCTAAAATTTAAAGTTATGGACCTTTTCAATTAGAATATAATCCCCTGTTCCTATTTCCTCCGGTCCTGTCAGCTGGTTGCTCTCTAAAATCTGCTTAACAGTGGTTTGGTATCTTTTTGCTACCTGCCATAGGGTATCCCCAGGCTGCATAAAATACACCGTTAGACTGGGCTTCCTTGTGGATACTTGGCTGTCTTCCAGCTCTTCAATGGAATAGACTACATCAATATATTTATAGGTATAGGCCTCGCAGCTGGCACCTATGGTCACCTTGACATCTACCTGGCTGCTATTTAGTAAATGATAGTCTACTTCTTCCAACTGTAAGTCAATGTTAGCCTCCATTTGCTCCGTAAGTCCTGCCATATCTACATAATGCCTAAAGGGGATTTCTTGTACAAAGCTGTATAGGGGCTGTAAATCCTCCAGGGAAACATAAATCACAGAAGTCTCCAGAACACCCTCTATAACAGCCTTTTCATCTACTATATGATAATCAGTCAAGAGGGGCTTTACCTGTACAGTAAAAAGTCTATCAATTTCTGGCTGTGTCACCGGAACATCCAGGGCCTCCCGCAGCATTACATGGGATCGGTTCATTCCTACGTTTTCCTTAAAGCTGACCAGACTCTTATTTACCTTCAGGGATTTAGTTGGGGAATAGGCATCTACCACTAATTCTTTGCTTCGGGTATCCAGTACCTTGACATCAGATTTTGTGACAGCCTCTACCTCAATAATTTTTCTTTCTCCCTGTATGTTCTCCTTTACATCGGTGTACAGCTCTTCAACGCTAAGCTTAATTTTGTATTTCATACTTGAGTCGATATTGGCCAACTCAGTAAAGTGGGTGAAGGGTACTTCCCTTTTTAAAATATTCAAGCTGTTTATTTCGTCATCGGCAATATATAAAAGCTCCACCAACATTGAGCCTGCTGCAATTACCTTTTCATCAGTTATTTTTGTTTCCCTTTCTACTGCCACAGCGTTCCACTTCAGAATCTCCTTTATGGGAGCCTCCTGATCCTCCAGCTCAAAGGTATCCTTAACCAGGGTCTCGGTCAAAGCCTCTCCAGCAACCTCTGTATAATGGAATTCTTCCCGCAGTACCTGGATATCATCAAGGCCTGTAACTTCCCTTGCAACTTGCTGCTGGATACCTTCAATTCCTGTGCCAAACAGATTAATTACCGCCTTAACACCGATTTTACGTTCATTATTAATAACATAGTCAATATGCTCTAAATCCCCTTGAACCTGGGCCTTCATTTTAGAGGTAATCCCTTCAATGGGAATGGCATGCTTGAAAACAGTACTGCTATCTATGCTATATAGCGGTTCTTCTCCTCTGTCTGATACATATAGAATTTTAAATTTAATGATACCCTCAACATTAATCTTATTATCTACCACTTCCTTTTTGGTCACTTCCATTGCACCATCAACAGAGATAATTCTTGTTATATCAGGCTTGATATCAGGAACTAAAATATCTCCTTCTATGATGGCCTGGGCAGTTTCTTGACCGATAATTTGTTCTACCGTAAACGTATCTTTCTGCAGCTCTACAGGCATTTTTCCTTTCCTCCCTCCAAATATTAAAAAGTCTTATTATATTAATATTTAGCTCCTGTTAAATTATGTTATAAAGTTTGTATAGGCTTTAGTTCGTCCAATTAAAATCTCTATAATATATATGAGGTAATATAAAAAAAAAGAAGTGAAAATCAAAAGATTTTCACTTCTATCTTAAATATTTAATGCCGTCTATTAGGGCGTGTCTGAAAACCCACTCAAGGGCATCTTTCACCGCTTTTTTGTCCCACCCAGCGTTGCTTTTCCTTGGCGTACCCCTGGTATGCCTTCAAAAAAGCGCCTTGCTTGGAACAAAAATTCAGTAAAATCTGCACCCTTCGGAGTATTCAGACACACCCTAGTTATTGACAATAATGGTTCCTGTCTTCCCCATCAGCCCTTCTCTTGCTCTTTCAAGAGAAGTAATTAATGCCCTTCGGCCAGACTTGGATTCTACAAACTTCACCGCCGCCATAATTTTGGGCAGCATTGATCCCGGGGCAAAATGACCCTCTTCGATATATTGCTTCATCTCTGCTACCGTCACCTGGCCCAGCTCCCGTTGCTGAGGTGTGTTATAATTGATGGCTGCCTTTTCTACAGCCGTTAAAATAATCAGCAGGTCTGCCTCTAACAGCTCTGCTATCTTTTCTGAGGCAAAATCCTTATCAATAACTGCCGCTACCCCCTCCAGGTGGTCTCCTCTATCGATTACTGGTACACCGCCGCCCCCGACGGTAATGACTACGTGGCCTGCCGCTACCATAGATTTAACCACCGGTGCCTCTACCACATCGATTGGGAGAGGAGAAGGCACCACCCGACGCCAACCTCGACCCGAGTCCTCCTTCATAACGTAACCTTTTTCCTCCATTAAACGGCTTGCCTCCTCCTGGCTAAAGAAGGAGCCCACTGGCTTAGTGGGGTTTTTAAAGGCTGGATCCGCCTCATCCACCACCACCTGGGTGACAATTGCTGCTACAGATTTATTAATCTGCCGCTTCATGAATTCCTCTCGGATCGACTGCTGCAGGTGATAGCCTATGTAGCCCTGACTCATGGCCCCACATTCGGGAAATGGCATGACAGGAAGCTTTTTATTATAGTAACATGCCCCCTCATAGGTAGCGACAATTTGCCCTACCTGGGGACCGTTTCCATGGGCTAAGATGACTTCATGGCCCTCTTCAACCAAATTGACAATTGATTTAGCCGTTTCCCTAGCAGTTTTTAGCTGGGCTTCAGCACTGATATTTTGGGGATCAGCCTGTAGTGCATTCCCTCCCAAGGCCAGGACAATTCTACTTTTTCGTTGTATCATCTTACATTCTCTCCTTTACATGGGATTAAGAAATCAATGGATGTTAAAAATTATTAGATTTTACAACAATCTTTGTTGAGGCAAATAAATTGGAGTATCCTAATTAATGGCACAGCAAAAGGATATGGAAAACACTAGGTCTATTCTTCCATATCCAGTTGCTTATTAACTTTACTTGGGGTCACTTTATTATTTTAGAAAGGTATAAATTAAAGGGTCGCCACCATGACGGCCTTAATGGTATGCATTCTGTTTTCCGCCTCGTCAAAGACAACTGAATGCTTACTTCTAAATACCTCGTCGGTTACTTCCATCTCTTTTAAACCAAAACGGTCAAAAATTTCTTTACCAACCTTTGTTTCTAAGTCATGGAAGGATGGCAGGCAGTGCATAAAGATCACATCTGGATTATCTGTCTTTCTGATCATTTCCATATTTACCTGGTAGGGCTTAAGCTGCTTAATTCGCTCTTCGAACTGGTCCTCTTCTCCCATGGAAACCCATACATCGGTATAGATAACATCTACCTCCTTTACCCCCAGGTCAATATCGTCTGTCAGGGTAATGGAGGCTCCTGTTTCCGCAGCAACGGCCTTCATTTCACTAACTAGCCCTTCTGCTGGGAACAGTTCCTTAGGGGCAATCGCTCTAAAATCCATTCCCATTTTAGCAGCCCCAATCATGAGGGAATTTCCCATGTTACTCCTTGCATCCCCAACATAGGCAAACTTAACCTTATGTAAGGGCTTATGTACATGCTCGGTGATGGTCAGCATATCGGCTAGGATTTGGGTAGGATGATATAGGTCTGTCAGACCATTCCAAACCGGAACCCCGGAATGCTTTGCCAGGATTTCTACCGTTTCTTGCTTAAAACCTCTGAATTCTATTCCATCATAGAATCTACCTAAAACCTTGGCTGTATCCTCTAATGATTCCTTTTTGCCTATTTGGGAATCATTGGCACCTAAAAAAGTCACCTGGGCTCCTTCATCAAAGGCTGCTACCTCAAAGGCACATCTTGTTCTTGTAGAGGACTTCTCAAACAGCAGCACAATGTTTTTACCAGCTAAACAATTTCCCAGGATCCCCATTCGCTTTTTAGCCTTTAAATCCCTAGACAGGTCTAAAAGATATTGAATTTCTAAGGGGGTAAAATCCTTTAGGGTTAGAAAGCTTTTTCCCTTTAAATTGACAGGCATTGTAATTCCTCCTTTGTCTCACCATATTTTATTGTATTACTACAAATCTTCCCTCACTAGGGGCATAGACATGCATCTTGGTCCCCCTCTTCCCCTCACCAGCTCAGAACCTTCTATTTCAATTACTTCTATTCCATGATTCCGTAGGGTTTCATTGGAAGCCTCATTTCGATTATAGGTAACCACAACTCCCGGAGCAAGGGCCAGTGTATTGGTACTATCATTCCATTGTTCCCTGGCGGCCGTTATTTCGTCTCCACCACCGCTTTGGATCAGCTGTACCGATGGCAGCCTGAGGGCATTTCTTAAAGCATCCTTCAGGCTTTCTGTCTGAGTAACCTTCGGTGTGGTTTTTCCCAGGGTAAGGTCATAGGCAATTAAATAGTCCTCTACCCCCGGGTAGATGGTAAATTTGTCGTAATCTACCATTGTAAATACCGTATCAAGATGCATATAGGCCCTTGTAAAGGGAATCTGGATTGCCAATACCCTTTCAAAGTCCGTATTTTTTAAGATTCTTTGGGACAATATCTCAATTCCCCTGGCAGAGGTTCTTTCACTGCAACCAATGGCCAAAACCTTATCACTCAGTACAAGAATATCGCCCCCTTCAATATTGTAGGTTTCCTTATAGTCGTACCACAGGGGGGTGTGCTGATTATCAAATAGTGGATGATACCGATAAATATATTCTAGAAACATGGTTTCTCGATTTCGAGCCGGGGTTTTCATTCTGTTGATTGCAAGGCCCCGTTCAATGACTGCCCCAGGATCACGGGTGAAGTATAGATTAGGCAAGGGATTAATATAGAAGGGATAATGCTCCTTAATGTAATCTACTAAGTGTAGCTCTCTTTTTAGCTCAGGTACATCCCTCTTATGGAGTCCTGATATGGAAATCTCAACAATTTCTCGATCTTCCATGGACAACATATACGTCACAATGAGGCTTTCTAATTCATGATTGGCTATATTACAGTTTTTTACCACATCCAGTACAAAGGATTTTCTTACGTCTTCATCCTTTATACATTCCGTCAATAGGTCTTCATAGTAATATACTTGGCTGCCCCTAGACTCCATAGCCTTGGCAAATAAATCATGCTCCCGTTGCATTTGCTTTAGCCAGGGTATATCATCAAATAGCAGCTCATGGAGATATTCAGGGGTAAGGCGTTCCAGTTCCTTACCAGGTCGATGCAGTAATACTGCCTTCAATTTTCCGATTTCTGAAGTTACATTGACAAAACCTTTCCTTCCCACGCTCCTTCAACCCCTTTCAGAATTGCATCTCATGATTGAATGTTTTTATTTTTCTAACAACAGTATATCTAACTTTTATACATAAATCAAGCGGCTATTTTATAAGCTTTTTTGAGTTTTTATTCATCGAATGTATTTTTATGAGAATATTGTATACTTTGGAACAAAGTGGCTATCGCCACATTTGTTTTCCAGGGAACCCATGGGCCACATCTCTAAGCTTATCCCTTCAAAAAACACGAAAAAAAACCACCCTGTCGGTGGTTTGAATTAGCTTACCTTTATTTGTTTATTATCTTTACATATTGTGATTTCTACGGTTTCAGTTAAAATATCTGAATAGCTATAGGATACTCTACGTACTGAATCGTATCCCCCATCGATTCTAACAACAAATATATTTGGATATGTGTTTTCTAATACGCCTTCTCTAATAAGGGTCTTTTTTCTACCTTTATTTGCTTTAAGTGTAACCTTTTGCCCTACAAACCCTTCAATATTCTGTCGAATTTCATTTAGGGTAGTTCTAGTCGCCAAAAAATCACCTTCTTTCACTTATTCACAATAAAATTATAACACAATATACAAGTTGTGTCAAATGGTTAATAAAATATTATATAACCTAATACCTACATTTGTCAAATTGTTTTTTGCAAATTTACACTATTTTCTTGTTATAGGCCCTATGAAGTCGCTTTGTTCTTTAGTTAATATCACGTGTTTCCATATTAATGGGCTTTTTTCATGAAAATTTATCACGATACCAACAATAAGTCAATTGAGGCCGGCCCCTCAATTCCTGGGTAGGTATTTTGACAATAGGAAACAAAGCCTTAAATAAGACAGGTCTTTTTTAACGCAGGTGTAAGCTTACTACAGTTAATAAGAGATATTTTCAGCTCGCTTTCAGCTGGCCGGCCCACTGAATAGCTGATTCAATTAAGAAATTATAAGTTCAATTGATAATAGGAAGCAATGGCATCGGCAATGGCATAACCGATATCCCTTTTAAAGTTTTCTTGTAATAATTTTTGTTCTTCTATTGGATTTGATAAATACCCAACTTCTATGTGTAAGCCACTGACCTTTATATCCCTTAACAGAAAGAAATCAGCAGTTTTGACTCCTCTGTTGGATAGTTCAAGCTTACTCATATTCTCTAATATTATTTCTGCAAGATTCTTAGCTTCTAAATCTCCACGATAATAATAAATTTCCGTTCCCGACATATTGGAATTCCTTAGGTAGTTTTGATGAATAGACAAAAAGAAATTTGGCTTGATATCATTGGTAAGCATCGCTCTTTCGGTGATAGGAACATAAATATCTTCTCTTCTGGTCATGTGGACAGCAGCACCCAAGGCCAGCAGCCTTTCTTCAAGATACTTTGCAATGGCCAGGTTTAAATCCCGCTCACGGGTTCCTTTTTCACTGACATGATCCTCGCCCAATTCACCACCATGGGCAGCATCAATCACTAATACCTTGCCCAAAAGGGGCTTTTTTATACATGGAACCATAAATTTTTTGATTTCTACCCCAGTATAATAATATGTTAATATATCCTCAGCCTTTGTACCTTCCTTCGCCATTTGATTTGCACCATATTGACATAATCCTAACCCATCACCCTTTCCCTTAGTCAAAAAACGTATAAATTGAGGCCGCCAGCTGAATCTTGTGGAATCTAAGCCCAGCCTCCTCATCATTTCTATGCCGTCAAATTCACGACCGGCTATTTTTAAACTTCGTATTCTTCCTGTTTCATCCCGATCAATATCATAAAGCATATTTTCAATGGCCATGTTTTTTGTACAATTTTCCTGAGAAAATCTTACACCCAGCTTTTCTTCCACTTCTTCAATGGGGATATCCTTATAGCTAAGCTCATAGGGACTGTCTTGGCAATAGCAGCACAGCACTCTGCGGAGATATAATACCACATTCCCCGTTACATTTTCGCTATTTTCTGTTGCTCCGCCACAGACGGTATGGTATCGGGCATCAATGGGCTTTTCATTAAACAGAATGATTTTTCCTGATGTGTCTTCTACTGCATTGTTAATTAATGCTACCCTTTCTTCATAGTCTTCTCCCCATTGGGTACGATATTCCTTCAGGGGCTTCCATTCTGGATAAAGACTTAGGGGAATAGCATTTGGGATATTATTTGGCTTTTTAACGCCCTTACTTTTTAGGTATCTCATGACATTGGTTCGCATGATAATACTTTGGCACTTTAAGGCTTCAATATGAAAAGATAGTGGCATACTGTAGGCCACCAGCTCTTTAATATAGTCTTCGATATTTCTTGTAATCACGTTGTTTTCCCTTGAATCATATATATTAATAAATAAATTATTATCTTCTCTCACAATCTTTACCTCCTTTAATCTTTTGAACCCAGTAATCTCTATAACAGCTACGAATAAAACAAATTCTTCCCATGGAAGATTTCGTCAGAATAAACATATTTACCATTAAATCCGGGCCATCAGTATTTCCCTGCCCAGATAATATTTGTGTAGTATATCATATGAATTGAAGTTATTCCTGGTGCATATTCTAGCCCCAGTCTTCATATAAATAGTAGGTTATGTAATCAAAAGCAAAGAGGCCCAGTCCCCGATATAATTGTATAATCAGGTACTGGGCCTCTACTTTTTATAAAATTAATTCCCTTGTAGCCATGGTTTTTGAGCAAGTTGGTGACGTATCGTTAATTTTATCTTAGTATCTGCATTTTTTATCTTTAAAAATCTGGTTTAAAGCAGATAATCCTGCCAAAATTTCATCTTGCTGCTGGACATTTAACTGTTGAATTGTCTTTAAAAGTGAAATTTGCAGCTGTTCCTCCAACTCCTTTACGACCCATTGTCCTTTATCGGTAAGCTCTACATACACCGTTCGTCGATCCTTTGGAGAGCTGCTTCTCTTTACAAAGCCGTCCTCTACTAATTTGTTCAGGGTCGTGGTCATGGTTCCCTTGCTGACCTCCATTTCATCGCTTAAATTAGACATATTACATATTTTGAGATTTTTTATACTGTACAGTACCTTAAATTGGGAAACTGACAGATTGTAATCACCAATTGATTGGCTTTTAAATTGATACCGCATCCAACTGCCAAAGCAGATAAAAAAGCTATGGATTAGATGAGTCATTTCTTCATTAGGCAAAACAAATCAACCTTCCTTTCTCCCTAGACATTATATACCTTTTACCGGAACAATTTCAACATCAAATAATTTGAAGTTCAAATTAGTTATTGTCAAAGGAATCATTGTATTATATAATAGTATTAGCGAATTGTATTTTTTTGTGCCACTATTTTGATTGTCGAAAGATTTGAAAAAAGTACTAAATCTTCAAAGGTAGGAGGGATTCTATGAAATGCCCTATATGTGGTAATGAGGATACCGGAAAGTTAAGCAAGTCTAGATATTTCTGCAGCAATTGCTTTATCGAGATTTTCTTTAATAGAAAAGAAAAATTACAGATCTTAAAAATATTAGAGGATGGTACCACCTGTACCATGGCTGTTAATGTATAACCCCCCTTTTTCTTTTAGAAAAGGGGCTTTTTTTATTTCAATAGGAAAGTTTTTTTCCTATGAAATGGGGTGTTAAGAGGGGCGTCACCCCTTATTAAAATAAGGAGGGTAAAGCGAAGCGTCCTAGGGAATCATTAAACATGTTTATTCATATATTCCCCTCTTACCTATTAATTAACAATTATTATTAGAAATTCTGAAAGAGCCTGTTCTTAGGGGCTGGAAAAGAAATGCAGCACAATACCAATTTATGCGTAATTGTATTATTATTCAATTACACGAATGTTTTATATGTTATTTTTTTACTCGAAAAGTGTTTTTTACTGCAGCATAGTCAACGAAATTTGTCTATCGCTGCAATTTTTTTAATTTAAAGGTATAATTTTCTTGTATTATGAATACCTTGCCAACATAAAATTGATACTTTAGTAAATTATTCAATTATTATTTTAAATATTGCGAATATATTTGAATTTTTCGATTGGATATGCTATTATAAATTATATGTGTATTTTTATACACCCCACGGTCTTATCATAATTTATTGTTTACAAGCACATATATGTAACAGGGCATTAAATAAAACAATTAAAGGAGGAGAATTTATGAGTTTAAGACAGAAGAAGGAGCCGACCATTTTTCACGCACTGATACCAATTGTTATTCTAATGATTACTTTGTCTATTGCTATTTTGGTCTTTGAGGCTGATCCTCACGTTCCACTGATTTTTGCCACAGTGGTCGCCTCTATCGTTGCTGTTACTATGCTGGGCTATACCTGGTCTGAATTGGAGGAAGGAATCATTGATACCATTAAAATGGCCATGCAGGCAGTTTTGATTTTAATGGTAATTGGTAGTATTATTGGTACATGGATTTTAAGCGGTACCGTGCCAACAATGATTTATTATGGGCTAAAGATATTATCACCTGGTATTTTCCTTGTGGCTACCACCATTATTTGCTGTATTGTCTCGCTGTCAACAGGGAGCTCCTGGACCACTGCCGGTACAGTAGGGATTGCCCTATTGGGTGTTGGATACGGATTAGAAATGCCAGCAGGTTTAGTGGCTGGAGCAATTATTTCTGGTGCCTATTTTGGTGATAAAATGTCTCCTCTCTCTGATACAACCAACCTGGCACCTGCCATGGCTGGCACTAGTCTTTTCGAGCATATTAGGCATATGATCTATACCACTGTCCCTGCTTTAATCATTTCTTTAATTCTCTATGGTATACTGGGTATTAAATATGCTAATCGGGCATTGGATACAGGCCAGATTGACGGCATTATGCAAACTTTGGCTGAAAAGTTTGTAATCTCTCCCCTACTGCTAATTCCTCCCGTTGTGGTTATTCTACTTGTGGTTTTAAAAATTCCTGCATTGCCTGGATTGATCGCTGGAGTATTTTTGGGCGGCGGATTTGCTGCAATATTCCAGGGAGCTTCAATGGGAGCCATTATTGAGGCTACCCACTACGGCTTTTCCATTGAAACCTCTAACGACGTTGTAAATGAGCTATTAAACGGAGGAGGCCTAAATGGCATGATGTGGACTGTCTCCTTGATTATCATTGCCCTTTCCTTTGGGGGAGTCATGGAGCGAACAGGAATGCTTCATGCTGTTGCAAAAAAAATTATGGGCTTAGCTAACTCCACAGGTTCGTTAATTTTTTCTACTATTGTAACTTGTCTAGCTGTAAACCTATTGACCGGCGAGCAATATCTATCCATTGTAGTTCCTGGAAGAATGTATAAGGATATCTATGCAGAACGGGGAATTCATCCCAAGGTGCTGTCAAGGACCCTGGAAGGCTCTGGTACTGTTACCTCTGCTTTGATTCCATGGAATACCTGCGGAGCCTTTATGTATACTACCCTAGGGGTTCATCCCTTCACTTACCTGCCCTTCGCCTTCTTTAATCTGCTGGTTCCGATCATTAATATTATCTATGGCTATTTGGGAATTACGATTCCTACCATTGAGAAAGAATCTAAGGTATCGGCGTAGATATTTACTATTACTAGAGCAGCTGCAAATATGCAGCTGCCCTATTTTTATTGCCTTCGTTGTTATGTTCTTAACACTACTACCTAGTACTCCATTGCAACTAAATACTAGCTTATCTCTGGTTTTAATTACCACGGGTACTAGTACCTGCGTCATCTGAAATAATAAGGCCTATAAAAGCTATCCTATCCATAGGTACTAAATAGCAAATCTCTAACGATATTAATTTGCTCTTAATAGATTATCTTATTTTTTTAACTGAAATAGTTAAAAATTTATTTAAAATAATAGGTCATTATGTTATGATATTAGTTGTATACAGATATTATAAAAATCTAATTGGAAATTATGGAGGTGCTTTGTTTTGGATAAGAAACAAAAAATCGCTATTGTTGTCATGCCATTGGTTGCCATTGCATTACTGGCTGGTGGAATGTTCCTAAAACAACAAACAGCTTCAACTCCATCTACCTATGTGGATGGAACCTATGAAGGTGTTGGCCAAGGCTTTAATGGTGATATTAAGGTAGCGGTAACGATTGCATCAGGAAAAATCTCAAATATTGAATTACTAGAAATTAATGATACTGCCGGTTTAGGTGATAATGCTGCCAATGAAATCATTGCAGCGGCCATAGCTGGTAATACTGCTGAAGTGGATATGGTATCTGGTGCTACTAAATCAAGTGAAGGTACCATTGCAGCAATCCAGGCCGCCCTAGCTCAAGCAGGAGGCGGGGCTTCCTATACCGACGGAACCTTTGAGGGCGTTGCCCCAGGCTTTGGTGGAGATATTAAGGTCAGTGTAGTTGTAGAAGGTGGAAAAATTACAACCATTGATGTTCTTGAAAGCAGTGAAACCGAAGGTCTAGGTGATAAGGCTTCTGAACAAATTATTGCATCAATTATCGAAACCCAATCCTTAAATGTTGATATGGTATCCGGTGCTACTAAATCAAGCGAAGGTACCATTGCCGCAGTTAAAAATGCCCTAGGTCAAGATGATGCTTCTGCTGAACCAGAAGAAGAGACCTCCGTTGAATTAGTCGAAATTGATCTAAGTGCCTTAGAAAATGGCGTATATACTGCTGCAGAAGAAGGCTTTGGTGGAGACATCGAACTAAGCGTTGAAGTACAGGATGGCAAGATTGTAGAAATTAAGGTTCTTAACCAAAGTGAAACTGAAGGCCTTGGTGATGCAGCCATCGATACAATCATTGCTCAAGTTAAGGATACTCAAGATGTTAATGCAGATATTGTAACTGGTGCTACTTATTCAAGCGAGGCCACTATTAAAGCGATTGTTAAGGCTTTAGAAAGCACACCAGCCCCTGCTGAGACTGCTGAAACCCCTTCTGAAGAAGAAAAAGAAGTAGAGAAAGAAACAGAGAAACAAGCAGAGAAAGAAAAAGAGACTGCTGCCCCTGCCGAGGCAACACCAGCGCCTACAGAGCAGGCTCCAGCAGCATCTGGATTAAAGGATGGTACTTACAAGGCATCAACTAATGACAGCTTCTATGGAGATCCTATCAATGTAACAATTACTGTTTCAGGTGGAAAGATCAGCGATGTAAAGGTCAGCGAAAACGAAACACCTGAAATTGGTGGTGAAGCCGCTAAAAAGATCGCCGAGGCCATTAAGAGCAAACAATCAGCAGATGTAGATTCAATTTCTGGTGCAACCATTACCAGTGATGCAATTAAAAAAGCTGCTAAGGATGCCTTAAGCCAAGCAAAATAATATAGTAAGCCTCGAGCAAATGCTCGAGGCTTTTATTTTTGTTTTTGTTTAATTAATTTCAACATTTTCTCCTGTAACAATATAAATAACCCTTTCACCAATGTTGGTGGCGTGGTCTGCAATCCGCTCTAAATATCTTCCGATAAAAATTAGATGGGTGGCCTGCCGTATCATAGAATGCTTCTCTATCATCTTATTGATCAGCTCTGTATAGATTCTAATATATAATTCATCCACCGCTTCATCATCGTCAGCCACCTCTCTGGCCTTTTCAACATCTAGATCCATAAAGGCGTCAAGACTTTTCTTTACCATGGCCTGGGCAAGCTTGGCCATTTGAGGTATGTCAATTAAGGGCTTAATAAAGGGCTCATTCTCTATTTCCAGAGTGGTCTTGGCAATATTGACAGCGTGATCTCCCATTCTTTCCAAATCTGTTATGATTTTAAGGGCTGTACCAATTACCCTCAAGTCCTTGGCCATAGGCTGTTGTAGTACGATCAACTTCATACATTCCATTTCAATTTCTAATTCCATTTCATCAATCTGATCGTCCATTTCGTATATCCGCTTAGCCAATTCAAGGTCTTGATTGATTAGGGCTTTAATTGATGCTTCAATGATTTCCTGTACCATAGCTCCCATTTTCAATATCTTTAGATTTAATTCTTTTAATTGGGTAATAAATTGATTTCTCACATTTTTTCCTCCCACAATCTGATTTACATTTCATTTAATTTGGGCAATTAAATCAATAGAATAGCAAACATCTAGTTCATCAACCAAAACGGCCTGTAATATAATCCTCTGTCCGTTGATCCCTTGGATTTGAGAAGATTCCTGTTGTAGCGCCAAATTCTATCACTTCTCCCGATAAAAAAAAGGCTGTTTTATCGGAAATCCTAGCTGCCTGGTGCATGGAATGGGTAACAATCACAATGGTATAATTCTTCTTCAATTCTTCAATCAATCCTTCTATTCTATGGGTAGAAATTGGGTCCAGGGCCGAGGTAGGTTCATCCATCAATAGTACATCTGGCTGTATGGCAAGGCATCGGGCAATGCAAAGTCTTTGCTGTTGTCCTCCCGAAAGGCCGTAGGCATTGTCATGGAGCCGATCCTTCACTTCATCCCACAGGGCAGCACTTTTTAAGCTGGTTTCAGCGATCTCCATCAGGGTTTTTTTATCCCGTATACCATGGATTTTAGGGCCATATACTACATTTTCATAGATGGATTTAGGAAAGGGATTGGGTTTTTGAAACACCATCCCTACCCTTGTTCTTAGCTCCTCTACCCTAAAGGATTTATCAAAAATATTTTTACCATGATATAATATTTCTCCGGATGTTCGTACAATAGGAATAATTTCTACCATTCTATTCAGGGTTTTAATAAAGGTGGATTTACCACAGCCCGATGGGCCTATGATTGCAGTAACCTCGTTTTCTTCGATGGAAAAATCAAGATTTTTTAAGGCTTGATCGTTACCATACCAAAGATTTAAGCCCTTTACATCATAAATAGTTTTCACTTTATTGTTTTTATTGTCTTGGATAGTCAAAGTAAGTCCTCCCATTTTAATATCGTTTCTGAAACTTGTTTCTTATTATAATTGCAATGGAATTCATAAAAAATAGCATCACCAGTAAAACGATAATAGTAGCAGCGGCAAGGTTGGCATATTCCGGAGTAAGGACTGCATCAAGGGTCCAGTAATAAATTTGAATCGGAAGCGCTGTAAAATCATCCATGATTCCTGTAGGAATTTTAAGAATCAGGGTGGGAATACCCAACACAACTAGAGGAGCTGTTTCCCCTATAGCTCTAGAAAGCGCTAAGATAGACCCGGTCAAAATTCCCGGCAGCGCCACGGGCAGCACAACGGTTCTGATTGTGGTCCACTTTGTGGCTCCCAGGGCGTAGGAGGCATCCCTTAGAAAGCTAGGTACGGCTCGAATTGCCTCTTGACTGGCAACAACAACAATGGGCAGGACCAATAAAGACATGGTTAATCCTCCTGCAAGAATACTGGAGCCCAGATTTAATAGTCGACCGAATACCGAGAGGCCAAGTAATCCAAAGATAACCGAAGGAACCCCCGCTAAATTAGAAATATTAGTTTTGACAAAGGTTTGGAATTTGCCTTTGCTGGCATATTCTTCTAAATAAATAGCCGTAGATACCCCTATAGTCACTGTCACCGGGGCAACAATCGCCATTAGCCAGAGGGTACCGAGGATGGGACCCGATATTCCAGCTTTTTCAGGGAAAATCGAAAGATTATTTTTTAAAAAGGCTACATCCAGCCACCCTATACTCTGAATGGCAATTCTATAGATTAATACCCCTAATACGAGCAGAGCAAATAAGGTGGAGAGAATAAACAGACCTCTTGCAGCTTTATCCAGCATAATTCTTCTATTCATTCTCCTTTTAATTGCCGTCTCTTGAAAATTAGTAGCATAAACTTTGTTATCCTTCTCTATTTGTTGCACTATTTCATAGTTCATTTTAGTATTCCTCCCTATATCTGCGTGCGATATATTGCGCCAGCAAATTCATGAAAAGGGTGAAGATAAACAGCAGCAGTCCCACTGCATAGAGGCTGTAATAGCCTACGGTTCCACTACCGGCATCCCCGCTGGTAAATTCAACAATATAAGCTGTCATGGTCTGGATGGACTGAGTAAAATCAAAGGTGAAATTCTTTGAACTGCCACTGGCGATGGCTACAATCATTGTCTCTCCAATGGCACGGGATATTCCTAATACAAAGGAAGCCATGATGCCGGAAAAGGCCGCAGGAACCACAACCTTTACTGCCACCTCCAGCTTGGTGGAACCCAGGGCCAAGGCCCCCTCCCTCATGGCATCGGGAACAGAGTTCATGGCATCCTCAGAGAGGGAAGCCACAAGGGGGATAATCATGATTCCCATCACCAGACCTGGACTTAGGGCATTCTTGGCCTCTAAGCTCGGTATCAACTTCATCAGCAGTGGAGTGACAAAGGAATAGGCGAAAAATCCGTAGACGATGGTCGGAATCCCTGCCAATACTTCCATAACGGGCTTTAGGGTTTTTCTCATTCCCTCTGAGGCAAATTCGCTCAAAAATAATGCTGCGGTTAGGCCCACTGGAATGGCCACGGCCATGGCAATTGCCGAAGTAATGATAGTACCATTAATTAAGGGTAAAATACCAAAGGAGGGATTAGCACTTAAGGGGGCTAATTTTGTACTAAATACTTCCCTTAGTGGTACTTTGCTAAAAAATCGCAGCGAATCAAAAAGTAATGTTAAAACAATTCCTATTGTTGTAATGATTGAAATTGAAGCTGCCAGGGAAAAAAAA